>Ga0105353_1000792_pt1 | contig 17039 bp, 12 predicted proteins | sample EN1Hudsemesocosm_2_FD_83657 | JGI IMG/M metagenome (GOLD analysis project Ga0105353, IMG submission 83657) | Methane-oxidizing microbial communities from mesocosms in the Hudson Canyon - EN10B Hudson Canyon | ecosystem: Environmental > Aquatic > Marine > Cold seeps | place: Hudson Canyon...
TGATAGTGCTGTAGCACGTATTCAGGTTGAGGTGAGTATTGCACCGGATATTTTAGCGCAAGTTAATGCGCATGATGTCGTCTTTATTTTTGCAAAAGCGACACCGGGAGCCGGCCCAGCAATGCCTTTAGCGGCAAGAAAACTAAAAGTAAGTGATTTACCCATCACCATTGAGTTAAATGACCAAAGTGCAATGGGGCCTATGGCTAAATTATCACAAGTAACTCATGCAAATGTTGCAGCAAGAGTTTCAAAAACAGGGCAGCCAATTGCCCAGCCAGGTGATTATGAGGGGCGTATTGATGCTGTAGACGTATATGCAAATTCATTGATACGTATTCAGATATCAACACCATTATAATATTTTATCCTTGATTTGTGGTGGCATAGGGTGCGCTTTGCGCACCTAAATATTCATGCCTTATACTTTTTCTGGCCGTATGGTTCTATTTTGTCTGTACTGATCTCCTTGTCCCTATGTGGGCTATTTTTTAATTAGTATTAATGAGGGGGAAAACACAAAACTACTTAACTTTTATTTGAAAGTTCATATAATGCCTCAAGAATATTCCAACTATATTAAATAGAGAGTTACTTTGTTGTCCTTAATGTCATCACGCATCTTCATAATGTTTTCGCGTATTCAAAACAAAATTCTTAAGTTACTTTTAAGCGGCTGTTTATTGCTTGGTATTTCTTCAAGTTATGCGAGCCCGTGGATTGATGTGGGGGATGACCGTTTACGCAACAATCTGCACATGCTTAATGACTCTGGTGTCATGCCAATTTCACTTACTACATGGCCGATTATGTGGGCAGATGTAAAAATTGCGTTAAAGAAAGTAAATCATAAAGCACTGAGCTTAAGTCAAAAGCATGTCGTACGAGAGTTAGAGTTCGAGCTTCGTCACCAAACTCGCCAAGGAATGAAACGTAGTGTTGAGTTTAGCGTGGCTTCTTCACGCGCGCTGTTCAGAGATTTTTCATCAAATTACCGTGAAAAAGGTGAAATACATAAAACATTTGACTGGGATGGTGAAGACCTGGCGATAAAACTGCAGTCAAATTTTACGACAGATTCTGGTGATGATAGCGTTGAGTCGCAGCTTGATGGTTCGTATATCGCTGGAACATTAGGGCAATGGGTTTTAGGTGTAGGAGCAGTCGATAGATGGTGGGGGCCGGGAACTCAGTCGAATTTGATGCTGACCAATAATGCTCGACCCATACCTGCGTTGATGTTTCAAACCAAGCGAGCACAAAGTTTCGACACTGCGTGGTTGTCATGGCTGGGTGACTGGCACTTTGTTTCTTTTCTGGGGCAGATGGAAAGTGATCGTGTTATACCTGAGGCGAAACTGACAGGTATGCGTCTGACCTTTAAACCATTTTCAAATTTTGAACTTGGTCTATCCCGCGCGATGCAGTGGGGTGGTGAGGGTCGAAATGAAGATTTATCTGCTTTCTGGAAATCACTCACATCACAAGGCGAGAATACGAGTAAGCAATCGGGAAACCAAATAGCGGGTTTTGATGCGCGCCTTAATTTTAATCTAGCTGAGTCAATCCCTTCAGCCATTTATGCACAGTATATTGGTGAAGATGAAGCAGGGTATTTGCCTGCTAAGTTTGTTGTACAAATAGGTGGGGAGTCTTCTTATGCTTTACCTAGCGGCGATAACTTAAAAGTCTTTGCAGAATATACAAATACTACCTCCGATGCGCTAGGGGCTGAACTACCTGATGTTGCTTATGAACACTCTAGCTATAAAACAGGCTATCGATACCGGGGGAGAGTTTTAGCGGCGACATTTGATAATGATTCAATAGTTCATACTTTGGGCTTCGCTTATCAGCAAAGCGAAGGTCAATTGTCCAACCTCACATTAAGTTATTTAAATTTAAATGAAGATGGTGGTGGTATAGGCAATACTGTTTCAAGTGAAGCGCAAGATTTATATTATATCGAAGCACATCATCAGAGGATTCTTCTTGGTGGTAAGTTGAAGTTAGGTGTTTCATATCAATCAGAAGAGCTCAACACGCAACAGGAAGATATTGATCAAACCAGTGTCTTTACTTCGTGGGAATACCGCTTTAAATAAGCAGCTAAAACAAAACGCAATTCACCTCCACCTTTTTTAGATGGTAAAATGTATTTGTTTTTATCCCAAAACATCTCACTGAAAAGAACCGTGCCCACTTTAAAAACACCTAGCCACCAAAAAGTATAAATGTTAAATTACCGATCTTAAAATTACACAGTCCTCTTCTAAAGAATAAGTAATATGGCACTAGGAATATTTAACCAAACATCAAAACGTAAAGTAGCTCGTCATATATTTACACTTTTTTTCACTATCTTTAGTTTTTCTGCGTTAGCTCTGCAGCCTACACCCGAGCAGCTAGAACAATTCAAACGAATGTCACCCGCAGAGCAAAGCCGAATTGCCAAACAGTTCGGTATTGATGCTTCTCAGTTTGATGGTGGTGGGGCAGCATCGCCTGTCGTCGTACAGGAAACGACAGTTCTACCACGTGACCTCGAGCAGCAAAAGAAGATGGCTGAACTTGATGAGGCTCTTAGTGCTGATGCTAAAGATATTGATGATGACGAGCCTGTAAAACTCTCTGAATTAAAACCGTTTGGTTATGATCTCTTTGCCGGCTCACCGACAACGTATATCCCGATAACTGATGTCCCGGTTTCTTCAGACTACGTACTTGGGCCAGGTGATTCACTTAAAATTCATGCCTTTGGTAAAACCAGCGAATCTTATGAGCTAATCATTGATCAGGACGGCTCTACATACATCCCTAAATTAGGGCCAATTTCGTTAGTAGGCCAAACTTTCGCTGAAGCAAAGCAGTATATAATCGATATAGTCAATCAAAAAATGATTGGTGTGAAGGTCAGTGTCATGATGGGGCAGTTGCGTTCAATTCGAGTATTTGTGCTAGGTGAGGCGCACCTGCCTGGATCGTATGTGATTAGTTCACTTTCAACGATAACCAATGCACTAGTACTAAGCGGTGGCATATCTGAAAGTGGTTCATTACGAAATATTCAGCTAAAACGAAAAGGTAAACTGATTCAAACATTGGACGTTTATGACTTACTGCTAAATGGCGACACAAGTAATGATGCGCAGCTTAAATCAGGCGATGTTGTTTTTATACCTCCTGTAGGGGATACAGTAGGGATTCAAGGTGAAGTAAGGCGTGCTGCGAGATATGAGCTAACTGGAAAAGAAACGGCAAATACACTTATCTATTATGCTGGCGGTTTGTTGTCATCATCCTATTCGCAAGCGGCTACGCTTGAAAGAATAGACTCAAACAACGAGCGATCGTTATTAAGCTTAAACTTGAAAGATACCGTATCTTTACAAACGAATATGCAAAATGGTGATATGGTTTTTATCCCTAAGGTATTAGAAAAAATAGAAAATATCGTTAAGCTTTCAGGGCATATTTATCGTGAGCAAACGCTTAACTGGCGCCAAGGCTTACGTTTAAGTGATGTGGTACCTGAAATTAGACGCTTGAAGCCAAATCCAGATTTAAACTATGGCTTGATAAAGCGATATCGAGCGCCTTACCAGAAATTAGAAGTATTAGCGTTTAGTTTAGGTAAAGCGTTGCAGCAGAAAGGATCTGAAAGTGATCTTCTATTACTAAGCCAAGATGAAATTCTATTTTTTGGTTTATATGAATATGAAGAGCAAACTGACCAAGAGGAAACAAATTCTTTACTCCGTGGCGTGAAAGGACATAAATCTGCAGACTTAAATGAATTAAGTGAGCAAGAGTTGCAAGAGCTTCAAGAATTAGAGCAACAGAATATTTTCGAGGTTGGGCAACACGGTATATTTGATTCGAAACGACAAGAGGCTATTTTTAAAATAATTGAGCAACTCAGAGCCCAGTCAACCATTGAATCACCTTCTAGAGAAGTTGCAACTAGTGGTGATGTTCGGTATCCGGGGGTTTATCCGCTGGTGACCAATATGAATGTTAATGATTTAATTAATGCAGCGGGTGGTTTGACTGAAAAAGCTTTTCAATTACGTGCTGAGCTAAGTCGAACAGAGTTTAATCAGCAGCAAGAACGAAATCAATATCGAGTTGATTTGAATTTAACGAACTCAGACTCACTAAATGTGGTATTGAAGTCCCGTGATGAGCTACAAATTAAAACCATTCCAGAATGGGCCGAATCAGAGAAAGTGACACTGAGTGGAGAAGTACGGTTTCCAGGTACGTACCCAGTGTATAAAACCGACACGTTAGCGCAATTGCTCGAGAGAGCTGGGGGCTTAACAGAGTACGCCTATGCGCCGGGTGCTATGTTCACCCGTGTGGAGTTAAAAGAGCAACAAACACAGCAGCTAAAAGAAATGCAAGAACGACTTGCGGAAGATATTGCCAAAGCTGAGCTTGTTACAATGAATAATAAAGGCAAATCAAATGATGTAGGGCAGGCGGAAAAGCTATTATCACAGCTGAAGAATACCACGGCGAAAGGTCGTTTGGTGATTGATCTTGAAAAGGTACTTGCTGAAGATTCTGAATATTCGATTCCTTTACAAAAAGGGGATGCTTTACATATACCCACTAAAAAGAACTCAGTCACAATAATTGGTGAAGTACAGTTATCGATCTCGCAAATATATGAGTCTCAATTAGATTATTGGGATTATATTAATCGGAGTGGCGGTACAACAGATAACGCTGATGAAGATCGGGTGTATATCATCAAAGCAAATGGTGGTGTACATATACCAGAAAGTTCTAGCTGGTTTGCCGGTAATCAGCAACAAGTAGCACCAGGAGATACGATTGTCGTGCCTTTAGATGCAGATAAACTTGACCAAATAGTGCTATGGCGTGACATGAGTCAAATCTTCTATCAAATTGCCTTAGGTGCAGCTGCAGTAAGCAGTTTGTAGCCTTTATGATAGTGTGAGTTTGAGCTAAAATTACTAAAGTTGAGAAATAGAACGTGCCAAATGAAAGTCGAAATATGGATGGAGATTCACAGAGAAAACTACAAGCAGCTTCAGCGCTACACTCTAATGCCCCTCAAAATGATGAAATAGACTTACGTGAACTTGCTTTGGCCATCTGGCAAGGTAAATGGCTAATTATCTGCATAACAGGTATTTTTTCAGTCGCTTCTGTTTATTATGCCTTATCAGTACCAAATGAATATAAATCAACTGTACTGCTAGCACCCGCGTCATCTTCGGGTGGTTCTGCATTGTCTAAGCTTGCTAGTCAATATGGTGGGCTGGCCTCATTGGCAGGAATTAATTTAGGAGGCGGCTCTGGCGGTGATGATAAAGTAGCTATCGCGATTGAAATAATAAAAACCTGGGGCTTTTTAGAGCAATTTATAGAGAAAAATAGTTTGCAGGTTCCCTTATTTGCGGCAATTGGATGGGATAGATCTAGAAATGAGCTAATTATTAATCCTGAACTGTATGATGAGTCCGCTAATAAATGGGTGCGTGAATTTAACTCTGCTAAAGGCCAAAAAGCAGAACCCAGTAGTTGGGAGTTGTATAAAGCTCTTTCGGAAAGGATTAGTATTGAACAGGATAAAGCGAGTGGTTTGATAAATTTAACTGTTGAATATTATTCTCCTGAGTTAGCGAAGGAGTGGGTGGTAAGTTTAGTTAAAACTATAAATGCTAACCTAAAAAACAGAGATAGAGATGAAGCGACTAAGAGTATTCAATACCTTCAAGAAAAAATACAAGAGACCCACGTTTCAGATATGCAGTCTGTTTTCTATCAATTAATAGAAGAGCAAACCAAAACCTTAATGTTAGCAGATGTTAGTGAGGAATATGTTTTTAAAACAATAAGTCCAGCGAGGATTGCTGAAGAAAAATCTAAGCCTAAACGGGCATTAATTTCAGTTTTAGGTTTTATTTTTGGCGCGCTCATATCTGTAATGGTTGTGCTTGTTAGGTACTTCTGTCGTAAATATCAAAAACCGACGCTGGATTAAATGTTTTTGGTGCAATGGGTGGAGGCAATGGCTCACGTAAAGGGGTTGATCTACTTAAGGTGTCTTTTTTATGCTTAGTAAACAATACTCATTTGAAGTGTGAGCGTGTTGTTTTTGGTCAGCCGAAACCTGAAATACAACCCTATTTAGGTTTGCTTTTACAGTTCATTAGGCATTTATAATGATGGTGCAACTTTAGCCCTTTTCTATAGTGCTACTGATGTCATGGCAGTCCCTTCTAAACAAAAAATTACTCCAAATAGCTTCTGAACCACAAGCTTGTGGTACACCAGTTGTTGCTTTTAATACCATAGGGTTTCCAGATGTTACTGAAGATAGAATAACTGTTTTTTAGCCAAACCTTTTGATAATAATGATTTGGCTAAAGGGGTTGAATGATGCCTTAATAATAACGAAGGTTCTTTGTTAAGTGTTAGGTCTAAAGGGAGAGCTATCAAACAATGTTCATTTGAGGTTACTGGATGACAATATATTGAACTTTATTCTCGTACACTAAGGAATTCTTATAAAGTGAAAGCTTAGAATAGCAATGTTCGATTTGGACGTTGTTTAGTAAGATACCATTATTATAGTTTGCTTGTAGAGTTGAGAGTCTTACCGGGGGAGGATCTGTTGATGCTCATCTTGATTCAGTATAAATTATCCATTTAAAGTGCGGCTTTAAATTATAATTTTAAGACTTTGATCAGCTCGGACATCATAAAGCATGTTTAGTTAATAGATTTTGAAATTATTAGAAATTTTGAAGAAGAAATGCTTAGGTCTGGTGGTGTTTAGTTTGATTTATATTGTGTTTTTTGGGCTGATTAATAACTAAAAATGGAAATGAAAATAGTATGGCGTTTAATATTTTAGATTGTACTTTGCGCGATGGTGGTTACTATAATAATTGGGATTTTTCTACTGAAGTTGTGGAGGCTTATTTAAAGTCTGTTGTAGAAGCTAAAATTGACTATGTAGAATTAGGGCTTCGTAACTTCCCCAAACAAGGCTTTTTCGGTGCGTATGCTTATACTACTGAGCAGCATCTCAAGACACTCGTTTTACCTAAAGGCCCTGTCTATGGAGTAATGGTTGATGCAAAAACGTTACTAGTCTCTGAATTAGGCGTTGATCAAGCGATTGATGCGTTATTTGTTCCTGCGTCTGATAGTAAAATAGGGCTAGTGCGTATCGCTGCCCACTTTGATGATGTAGAAAAATCAGGCCCAATTGCACTTAAGCTTAAGGCGTTGGGCTATCTTGTTGGTTTTAATCTAATGCAAGCGGGTGGCAAACCCTCCAGTGTAATAGCCCAAAAGGCTAAACAAGTTATGTTGTGGGGGTGTGTAGACGTACTTTATTTTGCTGATTCATTAGGGAATATGGATAACGAGGAAATTGTACGAATTGTTAATGCATTGAGAATAGAGTGGGCTGGGCAATTAGGGATTCATACCCATAATAATATGGGGCGAGGGCTAGATAATACATTATTAGCTAAAGAGCTGGGTGTAAGCTGGCTTGATACAACCGTTACCGGTATGGGGCGTGGGGCAGGTAATACTCAAACAGAGAACTTGTTAGCTATTTTAGCTGAAAAATGTGTCAAATATAATCCTAAACCTATTTACGATGTAGTGATTCGTTTCTTTGAGCCAATGCAAAAGAAGTACGGTTGGGGAAGTAATTTATTATACTTTCTAGGTGCGCAAAATAATATACATCCAACTTATATTCAGAGCTTACTGTCTAATAGCCATTATGGAATAGAAGAGATCGTGGGAGCTATTAGTTATCTAAGTAAGCTTGAAGGCGCTGCTTCATATGATGGTTTGGTTCTAGACCATGCCGTTAATTTTAAGTCTACCTCAAAAAAAGTTTCAGGATCGCGAAATGTAGTGGATATGTTTCGAGGTAAAGAAGTATTAGTAATAGCAAACGGAGCATCCTCTCAAACATATAAAAAAGCGATAGAGCTGTATATTCGTGAGAAACAGCCTATTGTCATTTCTGTTAATTTAAATGAGTCAATCGAGCAAGGCTTAGTTGATTACTTTGTTATTTCACACAATGTTAAATTTTTGTCGGACTCTGGAAAATATGAACAAATTACTAAACCAGTAATATTGCCTAAACATCGTTTTACTGATGAAGAATTAGAGAAAATATCCCATTTAACTCTTATTGATTATGGGTTTGAAGTGAGCTCAAAATTGTTAACAGTGGGTGAAATTTCTGTATCAGCACCTTATGACTTGACTAGTGCATACCTTTTTGGGGTTATTGCAAATGGCAAACCAACTAGTGTTAAAATGATCGGTTTTGATGGTTATGAGAAAGGGGACGTTCGACAACAAGAAATGCTTGATTTGGTTAATCAATATAATTCTTTGGAAAACATTGCTGAGACTATAGCTCTAACCCCTACCTCTTATCCGTTAACTCAAGGGTCTATTTATGCGATCCATTCATGATTATCAGGTGTATATTTTTGATTGTGATGGGGTTATTTTAGACTCGAATCAACTTAAAATAGATGCTATGGAAAGAGTGCTGAGCGCTCTTTCTTATGAGTGTTCAACAATTAAAAGTTTTTTAGAGTACTTTGCGAATAATTTCGGGAAATCTAGGTTTCACCATGTTGATGTTTTTATTGAACAATTTTTAGGATTGGATTTAGGGGCCGAAGAGGTATGTCGAGCTAATATATTGCAGTTATTTTCACACCAGTGTAAGGCTTTGTATCTAGACGCCCAACTAACTCCTGGATTTATTGATTTTATCTTATCATTAAAGGGTAATAAATATATCGCAAGTGGTTCTGAGCAAAGTGAGTTGCGCGAGGTTTTTCGGATCCGTGGTTTAGAAAAATATTTTACTGGAATTTACGGATCACCAACTGCTAAATATAAGCTTGTAGAAACTATATTATCTAAAGAAAAAACTAAAATAGCTGTTATGTTTGGTGATGCAATATCTGATTTAGAAGCAGCACAGAAAAATAACATAAATTTTATTGCATATACACCATTCTCAAATGTGAAGAATGAGCTAATAGTTTCAAGCAATAAATATAATCAAATTACCACTAATGCTTGGGGCGATATAAAGTGATCACTGTTTTTTTACCTTGTAGAAAAGGAAGCCAGCGAATTCCTGATAAAAATATTAAAGATTTTGCTGGAGTAAAAGGGGGGTTGTTAAGAATAAAGTTGGATCAATTAACTCGATGTCATGAGGTGGACTCAATAATAATTTCTTCAAATGATTCTCGAGTTTTAGAATTTGCTTCCGATTATTCTGATTCGAGGATAAGGCTTGATGATAGACCAGACTGCTTAGGTTTAAGTAGTACAACTACGGATGAGCTTATCAAATATGTCCCGTCATTGATTAGTGAAGGTGATGTTTTATGGACTCATGTGACATCGCCGTTTATAAATGAATTTGATTATCGGGAGTTAATTGAATGCTATAACGTAAAAAAAAGTGAGGGTTTTGATTCTCTGATGACAGCTTTAAAACTACAAGGTTTTATTTGGAATACAGAAAAACCGATCAGTTATAATCGGAACGCTTTAAAGTGGCCGATGACGCAAAATATAGAGCCTTTGTTTGAGGTTGATAGTGGTGTATTTATGTCATCAATTAAAACCTATAGTGAGTTATCAGATAGAATTGGCCTTAAACCATATATTTATGAGCAGTCAAAAATAAAATCCATTGATATTGACTGGCCTGATGACTTTTTATTTGCTGAAAACATGTGGATAGAGAATGTTGCAAAAATATAAATAATTAGGACTGTTTGTCTTATTTATGGAAGTGATTTTAGTTATGTTTCTAATAGGGCGGCCCGTTAAATCCTTTATGAACTCTGAAAAATCACCTATTTATTAAATTGTAGACTATCAATATTATAGGTTGGTTGTTAATAAGTCTGGTCTTAAAGTTGGGTTGTTGCTTAACAACTTTACTTTTGATGTAACTCCATAGAATACACTCGCGGTATAACTGCTTAAAGTGAATAAACGCAATGACGTACGGTTTATTTCTTATATGCAGAGTAGAAGATGTGAATTTATGAATAACTTTTATGAAAGAAAGTACGTCCCGTTATTTTTGGTGATATATTTTTTTCTTACGGCATCACATGTCGTAGGTTTTTTTGTTTCAAATGGTATTCTTGCAATTGTCCTATTTATTATTTTTTTTGGTTACCTTTCATTATATGGTTTGGCGAAAAAATACTTACTAGCTTTCTTTTTCATTATTTCTATCGGGATGCTGTGTAGCTTCTTTAGTGGGAATTATGAAGGCTCATTGAATTTAATTTATTTCTCAATGATGTTGATTATAATTTCAAATGTATCTTTTTCAGAGTTAGAAAAGGCAATTGACATAATAAGTGATATTTTATTAGTTGTATTATTTCTTGCTTTAATATCTTTAATCTATAAATCTTTTGGTGGTCAGCCTTTAGCTGAATTTAAAAATCCGGATGGAAGACCAAATTATTTAATGTTAACGAGCTTTTCGAACGCTAACTATTTGTATTTTATGAGGCCGTCAGGTATTTTCGATGAGCCTGGAGCATTATCTTTTCATTGTTGTGCGTGTGTTTTTTCTCGATGTGCTTTAAAAAGGAAGTTTGATAATAAATCTACACTAATTGTACTATTTGGTTTTGTTACGTTGAGCTTGGCACATTTTGTATTTGCCTTTTTTTACTTTATGATTTTTCTTTTTTCTATTAGAGAAGTAAAAAGTATTGTAAAAATAGTGATTGTTTTTCTTGTGTTTATTATTTCTCTTTATATATTGTACGATTTTGATTCACAAGCTAAGACAATAATTGATTACTTCCTTAGTCGATTTTCTTATTCTAGCTCGTCTGGTTTCTCTGGAAACTCAAGAGGGGGCTCTTTTGAAAACGCATATAATGCAATTAATGATAAGAATATATTGCTAGGTCTTTATCAAGATAGTTGTTACCTTTCAAATTCATGTTCCGCTGTATATGGGGATTATAAACAGAACTTTCTCTCGCCTCTTGTGGTTCACGGTTTGATAGTATCATTTTTATACTATATTCCTTTTTTCTTTATATTATTTGTTAGTTTGCTTAGGTTGAATTTCTTGGCCCTAGCTTTTTTATTACTATGGATACAAAGACCGTACTTTATAACGGTTGGTTATACGTTTTGGTTTGTTTTATTTATATTTTTAACCTGTTATAGAAAGGGCTATAGAGTAAATAGGTATTTTTTATGATTACTGTGGTTACTGTGGTTTATAATTCTTTAGATGATTTAAAATACACAGTTTTAGATTTAATGGGGCAGTCTACTTTAGATTTTGAGTTGGTAATAATTGATGGGAACTCTACCGATGGCACTGGTCTTTATTTGGCTGAGTTAAAAGCTAAGAATATATTCAAGAACCTAAAAATTGTTATCGAGGATGATCTAGGGATTTACGATGCAATGAATAAAGGTGTGCTTAATAGTACTCGTGAATATATTGTTTTTATGAACGCAGGGGACAGGTTTTACTCTACAAATAGTATAGAGGGAATAAGTGGTGTTCTTAGAAAGAAGAAAAGTGACTTTGTCTTCGGAGACACAATCATTCAATATCCTTTAAATTTCTGCTATAAAAAGGCTAATGTTACTTTTTTTGATAAAGGTACACATCTTCATTTTGATAAGGCTTTTTCTCATCAGAGTTTAGTTTGTAAAAGAGATATTCTTTTAAACAATAGCTTTGATTTAAATTATCCTATTACAGCCGACTTCAAATTTTATCATCGACTTTTAAAGGGCGGCTCAAATTTTGATTATATCAGGCTTCCAATCTCCGTTTTTGCTACGGGTGGAGTCTCAGATATGAAGAGACTATCTGTTCATTTGGAAAAACTTCATTTTATGCGTCGTGAATATAGATTTAGTATTAGAATTCTTCTGCATTATTTTAGAGTGATTACCTTTGAAATGTTCAAAGCGCCACTTAGAGGGTGGTATAGAAAATGAAATTGTTTAATTACGTAGTTAAGTTTTCTAAACCGCTAAGATTTTTTATTGATAATATTACTTTCTCTAAAAAAGAACAAAGTAAGCTCAATGAGTTCTTATCAAAAGAAGGGCCAGATACCTTGTTGTTAGTAGCAAATGGACCTAGCTTAAATGAAACTCCGCTAGATAAATTTGATACCTTAGGTGCGTATTCAATCGGTCTGAATAAAATTTATATGATTTATGACAAAACGAGTTGGAGGCCGGATGTTACATTTTGTATAAACGGCCTTATCGCCAAGCAAAGCTGGCGAGATATGCTTTCTAATTCTAAGTATTTAATTCTTCCTTGGAAGGTAAGGTTTTTTATTCCTAAGCTAATTAGGGATAAACTACTTTTTTTCAAAATGAATAATAAACAGAGTTTCTCTGTTGATGTGAGAAAAAATGTAGGTTCGAGTTCTACTGTTACTGCAGCTGCACTGCAATTTGCTTACACTATGGGCGTTAATAGGGTTGTCATTGTAGGGATGGATCATAATTTTGTAACAGATAAACCTGCAAATGAAATTACGACTATGAAAGGGCCAGATGTTAATCATTTTTCTAAGGATTATTTTAAAGATGGCGCGTTGTGGGGCAGTCCTGATCTAGCTGGCAGTGAAGAAGATTATTCTTTAGCTAAGGTGGCTTTTGAACAGCGAGGAGGGCGAATATATGATGCAACTATTGGTGGGAAATGCCAGGTATTTGATAAAATTTCGATAAATGATGCATTAGAAATGTTTAAAAAGTAATTAGTAGCTTTTAAATTAATTGTTGGTATTAATTAAGGTATGGTCTTAGTGAAATATGATTATTAAATAAGCCTTACTACTAACTAGTATGATATGCCTCTAAAAATATACTAAGTGGGCTTTTATGGTATTCGATCCATTCGCAGAATAGGTTTTTGTGTTTCATATAAATTATATATATCTTTTATGGTTCGCTTAATGTGGAGCGTTATCTGATCAAAGTAACTGCGTCTTATGATCTCTTTAAGTTAAGGGGTTTGTAGATTGTTGGAAATAGGTCATAATTGCACGATTATTTTAAGTGCTATTTGTTAGTGAATCTAGATCCTTAGCTAACTAAAATTATTATTTAGGTAGGATGGGTTGAGGTTTTGGGTTAAATGTTAAGGAAAAAAATGAAAACAGCATTAATTACGGGAATTACCGGTCAAGACGGCTCATACCTAGCAGAGTTCCTATTAGAAAAAGGTTACGAGGTACATGGGATCAAACGTCGTGCATCATCATTTAATACTGAACGTATAGATCATATTTATCAAGATCATCATGAAGGAAATTCTAATTTCTATCTTCATTATGGGGATTTAACCGATACTTCAAACCTGACTCGTATTCTTAAAGAGGTTCAGCCAGATGAAGTATACAATTTAGGTGCACAATCTCATGTTGCGGTTTCTTTTGAGGCACCTGAATATACAGCCGATGTTGATGCGATAGGTACACTTCGTTTACTAGAAGCGATTCGTTTTTTGGGTTTAGAGAAGAAAACTCGTTTTTACCAAGCTTCTACTTCTGAATTGTATGGTTTAGTTCAAGAAACACCTCAAAAAGAAACAACGCCGTTTCATCCTAGGTCTCCATATGCGGTCGCAAAAATGTATGCATATTGGATTACGGTTAATTATCGTGAAGCTTATGGAATGTATGCCTGTAATGGTATTCTATTTAATCATGAGTCGCCTCGACGTGGTGAAACTTTTGTTACTCGGAAAATCACCCGTGCTATTGCTAATATTGCTCAAGGTCTACAAAAATGCTTGTACTTAGGTAATATGGATTCACTCCGTGATTGGGGGCATGCAAAAGACTATGTGCGTATGCAATGGATGATGTTGCAGCAAGAAGTTGCAGATGATTTTGTTATAGCAACAGGGAAGCAGATTTCTGTACGTGAATTTGTTCGTATGTCAGCAAAAGAAGCTGGTATTGAGCTTGAATTTTCTGGTGAAGGTGTTGAGGAAATTGCTACAGTTATGTCGGTTTCGGGTGACAATATTACCTCAGTAAATGTTGGTGATATAATTGTGCGGGTCGATCCAGCTTATTTCCGTCCTGCTGAAGTAGAAACACTATTAGGTGATCCTACAAAAGCGAAAGAGAAGTTGGGTTGGGTTCCAGAGATTACAGTTGAAGAAATGTGTGCCGAAATGATTGAAAATGACTTGGTTAACGCTAAACAACATGCGCTACTTAAAGCGCATGGCCATAATGTTACACTTTCAATGGAAAACTAAGGTCTGTTCATGCCGTTACCGTTAGACTCTAAAATATATGTTGCAGGCCATCGCGGAATGGTCGGTTCTGCAATAATTCGACAACTTGAGGCTCAATGTTATACGAATTTAATCGTACGAACTCATGATGAGTTAGACTTAGTTAATCAACAAGCTGTGGCTAATTTCTTTGCTCAAGAAAAGCCGGATGCCGTTTTCTTAGCGGCAGCTAAAGTAGGGGGAATACTGGCGAATAATACGCTCCCTGCTGAATTTATATATGAAAATATGATGATGGAAGCTAATATTGTCCACCAAGCTTATGTTACTGGCGTTCAAAAGCTATTATTTCTTGGTTCTTCATGTATATACCCAAAATTAGCGCAACAGCCTATGCAGGAAACAGCCTTACTGACGGGCACGCTAGAACCTACCAATGAACCCTATGCAGTGGCTAAGATTGCAGGTATTAAATTATGCGAATCATATAATCGTCAGTATGGCGTGGACTTTCGTAGTGTCATGCCTACAAATTTATATGGTCCGCATGATAATTTTCACCCTCAAAAGAGCCATGTGATTCCTGCTATGTTACGTCGTTTCCATGAAGCTGCTTTGTCTGATGCTGACAAGGTAGTAGTTTGGGGAACTGGTAAACCAATGCGTGAGTTTTTATATGTAGATGATATGGCAGCAGCTTCTATTCATGTCATGAATCTTGATGCTGATACATATCAAATGCATACCGAAGCCATGTTGTCTCATATCAATGTCGGTACAGGTGTTGATTGTACTATTCGTGAGCTCGCTGAGACGATTGCAAAAGTGACAGGGTTTAAGGGTGAACTTGAGTTTGATAGCTCTAAACCTGATGGAACTCCTCGTAAATTAATGGATGTTTCTCGTTTAGATAATCTAGGTTGGAAAGCAAGCGTCTCTTTGGAAGAAGGGCTTAAGCGTGCTTACAAATGGTTTTTAGATAATCAAAACAACTTTCGAGATTAATTTAAGTAATAGGCAGTTATTATTTCTGTCTATTGTGTTTGGATTTTACGATTATTTACTATGCACCTGCCCCTTCCTATTTTCAAATCTATCATTAAGCATGCGCCTTTAATTTCTATTGATTTGGTTATCCAGAATAAAGTAGGAGAGGTGCTACTAGGTTGCCGAAATAACCGTCCGGCGCAGGGTTACTGGTTTGTGCCTGGAGGCCGTATCCTAAAAGATGAATCTATGGATTGCGCTTTTAAGCGTTTGACCTTGAATGAATTAGGAGCTGAGTTTAGCCTTTCAACTGCTGAGCTTATTGGTCCATTTGAACATTTTTACAGTGATAACGTCACGGGTGATGAATTTACTACGCATTACATTGCGCTCGGCTACCGTTTGGCGGTAGATCAATCAGCTTTGAAATTACCCATAGAGCAACACAGTCAATTTACCTGGATGGCAGTTGACGAGCTTTTAGCTCACCCTAGAGTGCATAAGCATAGTCGTTGGTATTTTGACTCTTCAGCTAAATAAATAAAGAGATAATCAGATTATGATCTTACCTGTCATTATGGCTGGAGGTACGGGAAGCAGGTTATGGCCCCTCTCACGAGAACTTTACCCAAAGCAGTTTCTTGCCATAACTGGTGAGCAGTCAATGCTTCAACAAACAGTTGCTCGCCTTTCAGGTATAGAGCATCAAGCTCCTCTGCTTATTTGTAATGAAGAGCATCGTTTTATCGCTGCTGAGCAGTTACGTTTAGGCAATTTTGAGTATGCAGGTATAATTTTAGAGCCGGTTGGTCGAAATACTGCTCCAGCAATAGCTTTGGCTGCGCTTCAGGCGTTAAAAACAGTTTCAAAAGGTAAAGATCCGATACTGTTAGTTTTGGCTGCTGATCATTTGATAGAAAATACTGAAGCTTTTCATTCATCGGTAGAAAGAGCGTTGCCGTTTGCACAAGATAATCAGCTCGTGACATTTGGCATTATGCCTACCGCTCCGGAAACTGGTTACGGTTATATAAAAACGGGTGAGGATTATGGAGATGCATTTTCTGTTCAGGAATTCGTAGAAAAACCTAGTATAGATGTAGCTAAAAAATACCTTACTAATGGTGATTATTACTGGAATAGTGGTATGTTCTTATTTAAGGCATCTCGTTATATTGAGGAATTAAAAAAATATCGCCCTGATATTCTAAGCGCTTGTGAGCAAGCAATATCAGTAACTGAAACGGATATGGACTTTATACGTGTATCTAAATCATCGTTTGAAGAATGTCCAGATGATTCTATTGATTATGCAGTGATGGAAAAAACTAATTCGGCAAGAATGGTGCCCATGGATGCGGGCTGGAGTGATGTAGGTTCTTGGTCTGCATTATGGGAAGTGTCTGAAAAAGATACAAATCAGAATGTCACTAAGGGGGACGTTAAGAATTTTGGTTCTACAAATAGTTATATTTACTCTGAAAGTAAATTTATTTCGACTGTAGGTGTTGATAACTTAGTTGTAATCGAAACGAAAGATGCCGTCTTGGTGGCTAATAAAGACAAAGTTCAGGATGTTAAAGAGGTGGTGAAATATCTTAAAGCGTCTGGCCGTACAGAGTATAAAGTTCACCGTGAGGTGTTTCGGCCATGGGGTAAATACGACACCATCGGTTTTGGCGAGCGTGATCAGGTTAAACGTATAACTGTGAACCCGAGTGAAAAA
>Ga0105353_1000793_pt1 | contig 17029 bp, 15 predicted proteins | sample EN1Hudsemesocosm_2_FD_83657 | JGI IMG/M metagenome (GOLD analysis project Ga0105353, IMG submission 83657) | Methane-oxidizing microbial communities from mesocosms in the Hudson Canyon - EN10B Hudson Canyon | ecosystem: Environmental > Aquatic > Marine > Cold seeps | place: Hudson Canyon...
ATCTGTTCAGAATAGAATGCGCCATAGCTATCTACGAAGTAGAGGTAATCCACCTCAGGCGAGTTTTCTACTTGCTGCAAGGCTTCAATCAAATCTGACTCAATGGCAGCTGAAGGGGCCATGATATTGATCGTTGTTTCATAACCTTGGTCTTTTGAACGTTTGACTAAATCCAGACCTTTATCAATGTCTGCAACATAGCAAGCTGTTCGGATCATACCGACGACACTTTGGTCAACCGGCGCTAGGTTTTCTGTATCTACACGGCCTACGTCATACATAACCGCAAGCGTAGGGCGGTAATCACCGTCATAAGAGTCAACGACTTTTTTGATGTCATCTTCATCACAGAAGTTCCACTTACCGAACTTCTCTCGAGTATAGGTATCACTGACGCAAAGCTTTTTGCCTATTTCCATATAGTCAACGCCGGCCTGACAGGTTGCTGCATAGATAGCTTTAACGAATTCATCGCTAAAATGGTAGTTGTTAATAAGACCACCGTCGCGGATAGTGCAGTCTAGAACCTTCAGTTCTTTACGGTACATGGCTAAAAAGCTCCTGTTATTATTTATATAAGGGCTGTCGTTTAAAAAATAGTAGTTTAAATGGCAGGATTTATGGCCAGTACATTAACGTAAATAAGCATCAAAAGGTAGTAAAGAACACCTATACCGCACGGGCATTATTGAAAAAATGTGATTTGATGTTTGTTATAGCTATTCTTGCAAAACTTAAGCGCCATTTATCAGATGATAAGCGCATCCAGTGATGTTAAATTTGGTACAGGGTGAGTTTGTTATATTGCTCAAATTCTTGTACTGCTTTGAGATTTTAAAAAAGGGGGCGTTATGTTGAAACCTGAAGTGACAGTCTTGATTATCCTTGATGTACAGGGCCGGCTTGCACATATGATGTATGAAGATGAATCCTTGGTAGAAAATCTTCAAAAAATGATAAAAGGTGCTCAGGTGCTGGAAATACCTATTATTTGGCTCGAGCAGCTGCCCAATAAACTGGGGCCAACGATACCGGAAATATCAGAGTTATTGGTGGGCATTGATCCGATCAATAAAGATACTTTTAGTGCGTGTGGAAATGAAACCTTTATTGAGTCCTTGAAAGCACTTAATGCAGAGCAGGTTCTGGTGGTTGGAATTGAGGCGCATATTTGTGTTTATCAAACGGTCATGGGTCTTATTGGCTTAAATTATAAGGTCGAAGTCGTTGAGGACGCTGTCTCATCCAGAACTTCTCAGAATAAACAATTGGCTTTGCGTAAAATGAGTCTTGCTGGTGCGGGTATGACCAGCGTAGAAATGGCTTTGTTTGAGTTGCTTGAAATTGCCGAGGGAGCACAGTTTAAATCAGTGCTCAAAATAGTGAAGTAATCTTAAAGCTTACTATGAGGAGCCCCTGTGTCAGATCATGATTTAATTTGGGGTGAGGGTGCTAAGTTGGGTACTTGGCAAAGTACTTTTTTTGTCAGAATATTAGCAAAGCTTAAAACTGAGAAAGCGGCTATTAAACTTAAGCAGCAGGGTATAAGGCTTGAATTATTTGAGGTGATTTAAAAACAATAAATGGGTAATTTGACGCGTGAGTTTCTTTAAAAAAAGATCTAGTGCTATTCAGTCGATATTGTTGTCAATTCAGGTCGATTCAGGTATGAAATTAAAGCTTATTCAGGGTAAACTTGCTGCAGAATTTTTAGTGTTTAGCAGGTAGATATGAAACATCTTGTTTTGGTTGCTGTGGCTGGAGCGATTGGTGCACTTTCCCGTTATGCTGTGGTCAACTGGATTGGTGGTCGATATTTCCCGTGGGGAACCCTGTGGGTTAATGTTCTTGGGTCCTGCCTGATGGGTGTTGCCTTTGTTTTTATCATTGAAAGAGGCTTGTTACCACCGGATATGAAACCTCTTGTGATGACAGGTTTTTTAGGTGCTTTTACAACCTTTTCTGCTTTTTCACTAGAAGCTTGGCAGTTACTTGATCGTGGCGACCCATTGCATGCATTGGCCTATGTTTTGGGTACTATGATCTTATGTTTTTTTGCTTTATTCATTGGCGTGTTGATGGCACGCTCTACATTTTAAATTTTTACTCTAAGAAATAGAATTATGCTTGATCCAAAACTAGTTCGTTCTCAAACCGCTGATATTGCTGAAAAATTGGCCATCAAAAAGTATTCTTTCGATACTTCACTATTTACTTCATTAGAAGAGCAACGTAAGACGCTGCAAACTCAAACTGAAGATCTTCAAAGTGAACGAAACACTAGGTCCAAATCGATAGGTAAATCCAAAGCAGCGGGTGAAGATATCGCCCCTTTAATTGCTGAAATGGACAGCATTGGCGCTAAGCTGGAAGCCGCTAAGTCAGAGTTAAAAGCGGTTCAAGATCAATTAAATAGTTTTCTTGCCGGTATGCCTAATCTGCCTGATGAAGAAGTCCCTGCTGGTGACTCTGAAGACGATAATGTTGAAGTGTTGAAGTGGGGCGAGCCGGCAAACTTTTCCTTTGAAGTAAAAGATCACATTGCTTTAGGTGAGCAGTCTAAAAAAATGGACTTCGAAGCCGCTAGTAAATTGACGGGCTCGCGTTTTGTCGTTTTGAAAGGTCAGCTTGCTAGACTACATCGCGCACTTGCCCAGTTTATGCTTGACACCCACAGTAGTGAAAATGGCTATGAAGAAACTTACTTGCCCTATATCGTGAACAGTGACTCTTTGTTTGGTACCGGTCAATTACCTAAGTTCGAAGAAGATTTATTTAAGTTATATGCTGATCGTGAATTTTATTTAATTCCCACGGCTGAAGTTCCCGCCACTAACTTAGTACGCGATGAAATTATTGATTCAGCAGATATGCCAATCAAGTTAGTTTGCCATACGCCTTGCTTTAGAAGTGAAGCGGGCTCTTATGGTCGTGATGTACGCGGTATGATCCGTCAACATCAGTTTGATAAGGTTGAAATGGTACAAATTGTTAAACCAGAAGATTCTGACGCTGCGTTAGAGACCTTAACCGGACATGCTGAAGGTATTCTACAAAAATTAGGTTTGCCTTATCGTAAGGTAATGTTATGTGGAGGTGATTTAGGCTTCTCAGCAGCGAAAACCTATGACTTGGAAGTTTGGTTGCCAGGGCAGGATGCTTACCGTGAAATATCATCGTGTAGTAATACACGTGACTTTCAGGCGCGTCGAATGCAAGCTCGCTGGAGAAATCCTGAGACCAATAAACCGCAGCTAGTGCATACTCTGAATGGTTCTGGTCTTGCTGTAGGGCGTACGATGATTGCCGTAATGGAAAATTATCAGCAAGAGGATGGTTCTATTAAGGTGCCTGAGGTGTTATTGCCTTACATGGGCGGATTAACGGTCATTTCAAATTAGATTTAGCTTTTAAGGTATTGTGATGGATTTTTTGCCTCTTTTCTTTGATGTAAAAGAAAGTTCAGCCCTGGTATTTGGTGATACAGATTCAGCTGCTAGAAAAGTAGAAGTATTACTTAAAGCGGGTTGTCACGTTTTTCTAATTGCTGATGAATTAACTAATTCAGGTTTGAAAAAAATTATCAGCGCTAAGTTTGAACATCAAACAACGGCAGATGACGCTTTATGGCAAGGCGTTCATCTAGTCGTTGCCGCGACAGGTGATGAAACTTCGGATGCGCGCATTTCGAAAAAATCAAAAGCCTTGAAATTGCCTGTAAATGTGGTCAATCGTGTTGATCTTAGCAGTTATATTTTTCCTTCAATTATTGATCGCTCACCGGTTATTGCCGCTGTATCCAGTAGCGGTGAATTGCCCATCTTAACGCGGATTGTTCGTAGTCGTCTTGAAGCGACAATTCCCCATGCTTTTGGCCGTCTAGCTTTAATCGCCAAACGCTATAGGCAACAAGTAAAAGACTCGGTATCAGGTATTAATGCTAGACGACGCTTTTGGGAGCATAACCTTGAAGGACCCTTTGCTGATTTGGTTTTTTCAGGGAGAGAGCAAGAAGCCGAAGACGTGCTTAAGCAACAAATTAGTGATATCAGTCATGATGAGGCTCCAAATGATGGTGAGGTGTATTTAGTCGGAGCCGGACCTGGTGATCCTGACTTACTCACTTTTAAAGCTTTGCGCCTGATGCGACAGGCAGATATCGTACTTTATGATCGTTTGGTTTCTGAGCCTATTCTAAATTTAGTCAGGCAGGATGCAGAGAGGATCAATGTGGGTAAAGAGCGTTCTATGCATTTGGTGCCACAAGAGTCTATAAATGATCTTTTGGTGCGTTATGCAAAAGAGGGCAAGCGAGTATTGCGTCTTAAAGGTGGGGACCCATTTATTTTTGGACGAGGGGGGGAGGAGATTGAAACGCTTGCTGATGAAGGCGTTTCATTTCAGGTTGTTCCAGGAATAACGGCTGCTTCAGGTTGTGCTGCTTACTCTGGTATACCGCTTACTCATCGGGATTATTCGCAATCAGTGCGCTTTATCACCGGTCATCTTAAAAATGATACCTGCGATTTACCCTGGCAGGAATTTGTTCAGGATCATCAGACTTTAGTCTTTTATATGGGTTTATCTGGTTTGAATGTAATTTCTCAGTCATTGATTGAGCATGGAATGTCAGCGGATAAGCCTATTGCTTTAGTCTCCAAGGGGACTACGCGGGATCAGGAGGTGATTGAGGGAACGTTATCGACTATCTGTGACGTCATTAAAAATCAAAAGGTAAGCGCGCCAACGCTCATTATTATTGGTGATGTGGTTAAGTTAAGAGCCAAATTAAGTTGGATGTAGCTTTCAAGGCCGTTTGAACGAACTCACTCAGTGATCTTGAATAAGACTGCTGGGTGAGTGTTTGACTCGCTAAGTGGCGTTTATCTGCTTGAAAATTTGCGCTTAGCGAGTACATATTTCCTTGCCAGTACTTATCTCTTAGGCAGCACGTCTTTTAGTTTCGCATGCATATCAAGAATCGACTTTTCTGTTGTTTCCCAATCAATACACGCATCAGTAACAGAAACGCCATACTTCAATTGCGATAAATCTTCAGGAATAGACTGGTTTCCAAAGTTAAGGTTACTTTCGACCATGAGGCCTACAATAGACTTATTGCCGTCAAGGATTTGATTACTCACATCTTGCATAACCAGAGGTTGTAAGTTGGCATCTTTATTTGAGTTTGCATGACTGCAATCAATCATGATGTTCTTTTGTAAACCTGACTTTTCTAATTGTTGTTCACATAAAGCAACATTAACCGAGTCATAATTTGGTTTACCGCCACCTCCACGTAAGACCACGTGAGAATTAGGGTTGCCTTTGGTGCGAACAATCGATACTTGTCCCGCGTTATTGATGCCAAGGAAGCTATGTGGATGCGAAACTGAATTGAGCGCATTCATAGCTACACCCAAACCACCGTCGGTACCGTTTTTAAATCCAATCGCCACCGACAAGCCGCTGCTCATTTCTCGGTGAGTTTGAGACTCTGTTGTTCTTGCGCCGATAGCCGACCAGGAAATGGTATCTTGTAAATATTGCGGTGAAATAGGGTCCAAAGCTTCTGTTGCTGTTGGTAAACCCATATCAGCGATATCTATTAATAGCTGACGGCCAATATGTAGACCTTGTTGTACTTCAAAGGAATCATTTAAATGAGGGTCATTTATTAGGCCTTTCCAACCGACAGTTGTGCGTGGCTTTTCAAAATAAACTCGCATGACCAAATAAAGCGTATCGCTTACCTTTTCGGATAAGGCCTTAAGCTTCAGCGCATACTCTTTAGCTGCATCTATATCATGAATAGAGCACGGGCCAATCACAACAAATACACGATGGTCTTTACGCGCCAGTATATTGTTGATGGTGTCACGGCCTTCGGATACTGACTCAATCGCTTTGTCAGTTAATGGTATTTCACGTTTTAGTTGTTCGGGCGTAATTAATATTTCGTGTGTGGAAATATTTACATTCTCTAGTTTATTAGTCATTTTTCTCTCTACTTAACTTCTCGGACTATTGTTATTTGAGTACTGTTGTCTGACAACCAGGCTCGGATTGATTTTCATCGTGTCAGATAACTGAATAAGGGCCAAACATTATATACATCGGTATCGAAATTATGGGTCTTGCTTGTTGCGATGCGAGTTATCACTATGTTGCTGTATTAAATCTAGCATTGCAATGAGCAAGCTCAAGGAAAAATACATTTTTTTACCAAGTAATTCCCAGAGGTAACTATACTAAGGGGGTCTTGTTAAAAAGGTTAGCGAAATGGATGCACATAGAGGGTTTGAAGCAAAACTGTGGATATAAATAAAAGTGATATTTCATCTCTTAGAGTGCTGATTCAGCAACTTCGTGTACCTGAACTAAACTACTATCTAAGTATGGGAGTTGATGCTCAACAGGAGAAAATGCTTGTTTCAGAAATGCTTCAGTCTCTGCCTGAAACATGTGAAAGTGCACAGGGCTCATTGATAAAGCACATTATACTCGTCATGGAGCATAAAGCCTTAATGCCTCAGGTTAATAATCTGGCATTTCAGGTAGATCGAGTTTTTGATGTCTGGATAAGAAAGAATAGCTTAGCAAACGATATTAATTTCTTTTTAAGTAAATGGCGCTTTTTACTTTTTAAAATAATGTTGTTTGACTTTACAGGTCAACAAAATGATCAGCACTCCAGAGATAGACAAAATTTCATTGTCTTAATTTCAATTATAGAATCTATCGCAGAGTATGGTGCTGGCTGGAGTGACAAACCTGAACGCTCTAAAAATATTCTTTTGGATGAGCTTAATTATATTTCAGATGGGCTTTTTACTTTAGATCTGACTAATGACGAAAAAATTTCTACTTTAAAAGCACATTGGAATGATTTTCTGGATAAGCAGCAGCAAAAGTCGTCTAAAGTTGTATCGCGCCTGATTGAGTCAGAAGAGCGGTCATTAAGGACCCAGTTTAGTCAGTGGTTTGCGAATAATTACATTAACGCATTTTTTAAAAAACGCGAGTTACCTAACTCATTACAGCACTTCGTTAGTCAATACTGGGTGTTGATTGTCGCAGCCAGTTTTGAGAAATCTTTAACATTGGATTTAGACGTTGATAAACTAACTAAAAATTTGATTAGAACTTTTTGCCAGCAAAATGAAGCCGCTTTTAAGTTAGCAGGTCAAATATTGGATGACGTTCAAACGTGTACCGAAGCTTTTAAGTTAAAGGTGCCTGATAATGTTTGGCGATATCTGGAAGAAAGTTTAGTCGGTATTTTGCAAAAGAGTGGTGAAGAGTCTAAATCTTCTTTTAAAATGATCGAGCTGGCTAGCGAATTAGAGAAGAGCTTTGGCGGTTTTGATCAACAGTTACTTGCTTTGGTGAATGCGGACTCTCTGGGTGTAAATAACGGTGATTGGTTTATTTATACTGAGTTGAATGCGAAGACGGAAATACCCGTCCAGCTGGCTTCAATATTTGAAGAAACTCAGCAGATGATATTTTGTAATTACTTAGGTATCAAAGTTTTACAGCTCAGTTTTTCAGGTTTTAATGAATGTGTTGAGTCGGGGAGTCTCAAATCAAATCTTAATGTAGAGCCCTTTACGAAAGTTTTCAAGGCCAGTATAAAAGGTTTGTTAAAGGTTTCTGATACGCAGAAGAAGGCGCGCATTAAAGCGGCGGAAAAGGCAAAAGAAGAAGCCGAGAAATTACTTGCTGAAAAACTGAAAGCAGAAGAAGCGGCGAGTAAAATGGCCGATGAAATTGCCGAACGGACTAAAATGCTGCTTCAAAAGCGTGCCGATAAACTACGTTTAGATAAAGAAAATGAAGTCTTAGGCGCCTTATCTAATTTTAGTCTTGGTGCGTGGATTTCAATAAAAATAGATAACGAGAAACAACGATTTAAATTAGTGGTTAAGTTGGCTGCTACTGGAAAATATATTTTTGTAGATAAGCTAGGGGTTAAAAAGAAAGAGTATTTAGAAGCTGATTTGGTACAAGCTATTATCAATCAAGAAATTGAAATTTTAAGTGATGGTGCTGAATTTGAAGATAGTTTAGAGCGTGTGGTTAGTCGCTTACGAATGTCGAAATGATCAGGGTAAAGTATGGATAATGAAGATTTCAGTCAATACTTTGATATTGATGAGAAGCGTGAAGAAGCGCGGTTAAATGTTGATGCTGATATTTTTATCGAGACTGTTTCACAGGAACCCGGGGATAGTAAACCGGCTGAAGTGGTTCAATGTGAATGTATCGATCTATCTGCGAATGGTTTACAGGTTTTGGTTAATGAATCTTTGCAGCGGGGGGCTATTCATACTCTGATAATTGATATTAATGGCCATGAAACTGTCTATCGTTTAACGGCAGAGGTCCGATGGGTCAAACCTTACAGAAGTGATTTCCTAACAGGCTTGTTTTTATATGACTCCGATGGCACTGAAATTATTGACTGGAAGTTTATGATGGCGAAATATCTAAATTAGCTTGCCTTAGCTAGAAATATAAAAAAGAAAGCTGGTCATTACCAACTAGGTTTTATAAAACCTAGTTGGTAATGAGGTCTAACTATTCTGATCGGCTGATGTTTATGGGGTGGAGCGCTTTACTCTACATCTTCCATCAGGCTTTCTTCTTCGTTCTCTTGCGTGCTGACTGAGTTTGCTTCAGAGGCCGCCTTTCCAAATAATGCTTCTTTGTCTAAATCTTGAAGTGCATCTTCAATGGTGAAACTGTTGAAACCAAGGCCTTCAATCGTGGGTAAGGGTTCATCATTGATAAAAGCTGCGACATCTTCAGCCGTAGCCACAGGGTCTTCTTCCATTAAGGCATGGCCATAAGTGGGGTAGGTCACTAAGGTGCTATTACCTAAGGCTGTATCCCAGCGCTCTGCGTGAGTAAAGTCACCCCATGAATCAAGTTCTCCCCACATGACCAGAGTCGGGTGTGAAATATCACTCAGCTCAATTAACATACCGTATTCCATCAACATACGAACAAGCGTTAACTGGCCTACATTCGACTCGTGGGCGCCTTCAGTTTGAGCAAGGTGAATATAACGCTCTATATCTACCTGTTGGATTTTATCTGATTCACCATAAAAATTGTCCACAATCGTTGTAATGATACTCGATGGTTGGAAGTACCTATTTAAGATATTTAAACCTGGTTTAGTGACGTAATCTAGAATCCAGGGAAGGTCTTGTTGAAAGCCCATTGGGGTCATTAATATCAGCTTGTCAATTTTTTCAGGATGTTGATGAGCAGTATATTGCGCGGCAAGATATCCTCCGTAGGAGCTGCCAACAAGTGAAAATTTATCTATACCCAAATCTTCAATGAAGTACTCAAAGGTATGCGCTAAGTAGTTACCGCTCAAGTTCTCAGCACATGTTTCTTCAGTATCATCAATGCAGTGGGGGGCGCTGGTTAAACCAGAGCCAGGCAAATCGATGGCAATAACGCGAAAATCCTGACTAAGCCTTTCAATCCATTTGTCCCATGTGTGTAATGAAGATATTTCACCGTGTAATAGCACAACAACCGGGCCTTCTCCAACATCACGATAGTGAATAGACGTGCCGAAGTCGTTATCAATCCACTTCGAATCACTATACCTATATTTGCTACGGACATACCAATCCGGTAACTCGGAAAAACCAAGGAAGCTTGAAAGAGAGGTGGAAGATTTAGACGCGCCACTAATGTTAGTACAGCCATTCATAAACAGAATTGTAACTAAAGCAAATATGGGCAGGGCAGCAGAACCGAAAAAGCTTAGGGGACGTTTCACTAGTATGTATCCATCATTTAAATTTAAACGCCAATGTAAGGCTGCATAGCTAATGTTACTGTATAAATTTGTCCTGAAAAGCACTTATTTATAGCTTCTAGCTACTTACTTCAGCCGCGTCATTGAGACTATATAGACTACCAGTTTGTGACTAAATGTTTCAGTGACGCAGTCGTTAATATCGGTATATAAAACAAGCGTTAAGCCTACGTCCTAAAATAGAGTACTCAAAACATAAAATTTTAAAGAAAGCTTCTAACTAGAATGTTGTTTACTCATCCAGAGCAGGCATGCCTGTCGTATTAAAGCCGCCATCGACGAATAAAATTTCGCCACTTATGCCGCTTGCAAGGCCAGAGCAGAGAAACGCAGCTGCATTGCCTACTTCATCAATCGTTACGTTGCGGCGTAGAGGCGTTTGTTTCTGGTTTTCAGCGAGCATTTTTCTAAAGCTTTTAATGCCTGAAGCTGCAAGTGTTCGTATCGGGCCGGCAGAGATCGCATTCACTCTTGTACCTTCGGGGCCAAGGCTCGATGCCATATATTTAACATTGGCTTCGAGACTCGCTTTTGCTAAACCCATTACGTTGTAATTGGGAAGTGTTCTTTCAGCACCCAAATAGGTCAGGGTTAACAGTGAGCCATTTCTGCCTTTCATTAAGTCGCGACTGGCTTTTGCCAGAGCGACAAAGCTATAGGAGCTAATGTCATGAGCGGTTTGGAAGCCTTCGCGAGTGGTGACATCGACATAGTCACCGTTTAGTTCATGTGCGGGGGCATAACCTACCGAGTGCACAATAATATCAATGCCATCCCATTGTTTGGCTATTTCTTCAAATACTTGTTCTATTTGTGCGTCATCGGCAACATCACAGGGTAGTATGATAGAGCAATTCCATTGCTCTCCAAAAGTTTCAACACGCTTTTTAAGTTTTTCATTCTGGTAGGTCAGGGCAATTTCGGCACCTTCGCGATGAAAAGCATGGGCAATTCCGGTCGCTATTGATAGTTTGCTGGCGATGCCGACGATAAGAACTTTTTTACCTGCTAAAAAACCCATAATGTATTGACTCTATTTGAAGTTTTACTTTTGATTTTGTCTATTTAAATGTACAAATCTGGATAGAAATATAACATCAAGAAGGGATGCTTATGAATAAAAATAGGCCGCTTCTAATAAATTTTTGGTATAACTTTCTTTTGGTTCGGCAAATAAACTTTCACAATCACCTTGTTCAATTACTTCGCCTTGTTTCATGACCAGCACTTTATGGCTTAGCGCTTTAACGACGGCTAGATCATGGCTAATAAAAATATAAGCGATACCATATTTGGCTTGAAGGTCTCTAAGTAGGTCGACGACTTGTGCTTGAACGGTACGGTCCAAGGCAGAGGTAGGCTCATCCAAAATAATAAGCTTTGGTTTTAGAACCAGCGCGCGTGCGATGGAAATTCTTTGGCGTTGCCCGCCTGAAAACTCATGCGGGTAGCGATGTCGAGTGTCAGGGTCCAGTTCTACTTCTTTGAGTACATCAATAATGATTTGCTCGCGATCTGACTCGGAGCCGATATTATGGATTTGCAAACCTTCTTCAATTATCTGATAAATAGACATTCTTGGACTAAGGCTGCCGTAAGGGTCTTGAAACACAATCTGCATATCTTTGCGAAGAGGGCGGAATTTTGCTTGGTCTAATAGATGAACTGCTTGCCCCTGAAAATGAATTTCACCTTGGCATTGCAGTAGCTTTAGTAAGGCTAAGCCAAAAGTTGTCTTGCCGCTGCCACTTTCTCCAACAATACCTAAAGTTTCGCCGGCTCTAAGTTCAATACTGATGTCATTGGCTGCTTTTAAAAACGCTGTTGGTTTGCCCCAGAAATTTGTCTTGGTTGGAAACCAGACATTTACATTTTGGCTGGTGAGTATTATTTCGGCATTTTTATCGACTGCTTGAGGTTGGCCGCTGGGGTCAGAGTCAATGAGTTGTTGGGTATAACTGTGTTGAGCATGAGTAAATATTTCTTCAGTAGAGCCTTCTTCAATGACTTTGCCGTGACACATCACGACGACATCATCGGCATAATGCCTAACAATATTTAAATCATGAGATATGAGAATGACAGACATGCCGAGCTTATGCTGAAGTGATTTGATTAACTCAAGTACTTGCTTCTGGACCGTGACATCAAGGGCGGTAGTCGGTTCATCAGCAATTAATACATCAGGTTCATTGGCGAGGGCCATAGCGATCATCACGCGTTGCTTCTGGCCGCCGGATAATTGATGAGGGTAAGCGTCTAAGCGTTCGGCAGGATTTGGGATGCCCACTAGGTCAAGTAGTTCCACCACTTTTGCGCGTGTATTTGCTGTGCTAAGTTTGCTATGCAACTGTATCGATTCAGCAATTTGTTTCTCAATGGAATGCAGAGGATTCAAGGAGGTCATTGGCTCCTGGAATATCATGCCTATGTGGGCACCTCGGATCGAGCGTAGATCGGCTTCGGTGGTTTTCAGTAGATCCTGACCGTTATAAATTATTTCACCGCTTGGATAAAAAACTTTATCTTTTGGCAGTAAGCCTAAAATTGACTGTGCGGTCACTGATTTACCTGAGCCACTCTCGCCGACAATCGCAATTGTTTTACCTTTGTGAACATCAAAACTGACTTGTTTTACAGCTTCGACTGTTTGTTCGCCCTGATGAAAGCAAACTGAAAGATTCTTAATTTGTATTTGTGGCGATGCGAGTGAATCAGTCGTCATTAATATTTATCCAAAAGGTCTTCTATATAGTTAGCTATAAGCATTCATTGTTTTGAGATTGTTTGTTAATTTGTTCCTAGGCTTTTCTAGGGTCAAAGGCGTCTCGTACTGCTTCACCGATAAAAACCAATAGCGATAACATGAGCGCCAGAACGATAAAGGCCGATGCGCCAAGCCAGGGAGCATGCAGGTTTGCTTTACCTTGTGCAATTAACTCTCCCAGAGAAGGTGAGCCTGGCGGTAAACCAAATCCAAGAAAGTCTAACGAAGTTAAGGTGGTAATAGAGCCCGTTAGAATGAATGGCATAAACGTCAGTGTGGCGACCATGGCATTGGGCAGCATATGTTTGAACATGATACCTCGGTTATCAAGGCCCAGGGCGCGAGCAGCTCTGACATATTCAAGGTTGCGGGCTCTTAAAAATTCAGCTCGAACGACATCGACTAAACCCATCCAGCTAAACATAAGCATAATGCCAAGTAACCACCAAAAGTTTGGTGTGATAAAACTGGTCATAATAATCAATAGGAAAAGAACAGGTAAACCAGACCAGATTTCAATGAATCGCTGTCCTATGAGATCGACTTTTCCGCCGTAGTATCCTTGAATAGCACCTACAATCACGCCTACAATTGAGCTGAAGATAGTTAAGGCCAAGCCAAATAAAACTGAAATTCGAAAACCATAAATGAGTCGGGCGACGACATCTCGGGCTTGATCATCACTGCCTAGCCAGTTTTCACCTGAGGGTGGTGCGGGTGCAGGTACCGGTAAATTGTAGTTGATCGTGTCATAGCTATAGCGAATTAAAGGCCATAAAATCCAGCCTTTTGCATTAATGAGCTCAGCCACATATTCATCGCGATAATCTGCTTCTGTTTCAAAATCGCCACCAAATTCGGTTTCAGGGTGAGAAGTGAAAACTGGGAAGTAGAGTTGCTTTTCAAAGTACACGGCAATGGGTTTATCGTTGGCAATAAACTCGGCAAAGAGCGTGATGAAAAAAATTATCGTGAACAAAATTAACGAATAGAAACCACGCTTATTGTTTTTGAAATTTACAAGGCGACGCCGGTTTAGGGGGGTCCAGTTTTCTGAGTTTAAACGTTTCATTAATGCTCCCGACTCGCGAAATCAATTCTGGGGTCGATGAAGACATAGGTCAGATCACTCAATAACTTCAATAACAGTCCCATTAAGGTAAATACAAACAAGGTGCCAAACATAACGGGGTAATCACGGTTTAATACCGCCTCAAAGCCAAGGAGCCCTAAACCATCTAGCGAAAAGATCACTTCGATCAGCATGGAACCTGTGAAGAATATACCGATGAGTGCACTTGGCATGCCTGCAATGACTATCAGCATGGCATTACGAAATACGTGGCCATATAGAATACGTTGATCGGTTAAGCCTTTTGCTCTCGCCGTGGTGACATATTGTTTATTGATTTCATCCATAAAAGAATTTTTGGTGAGCATGGTGAGTGTGGCAAAACCGCCGATGACGATGGCAATAACAGGTAACACCATATGCCAAGCGTAATCTAGAAGTTGTTCGAAAAAACTCATGCTCTCAAAATTAGGTGAGGTGAGACCGCGCAGTGGGAACCAATCGAGGTAGCTGCCGCCGGCAAATATAACAATAAGAATCACGCCAAATAGAAAACCCGGTATGGCATAACCAATGATGATCACGCTACTGGTCCATAAATCGAATTTTGAGCCATCTTTAATTGCTTTCTTAATACCGAGAGGAATCGAAATTAAGTAAATAATCAAGGTTGACCAAAGCCCTAATGAAATAGAAACAGGCATTTTTTCTAGTACGAGCTCGGTCACCTTTTTATCTCTGAAAAAACTTTCGCCAAAATCAAATACGGCGTAATTCTTTATCATGATAAAAAAACGCTCATAAGCGGGTTTATCAAAGCCATAGAGTTTTTCTATGCGTGTGACCAGTTCAGGGTCTAGCCCTTGTGCGCCACGATATTTAGACGCGCTTCCGCCTGATGAGCTTGAAGGGCTGGAGCTGGATACCTCTCCACTGCCTCCGCCTAGTCGGGATTGTACGTCAGAGTCCATGCCTTGAAGCTGTGCGAGCATACGTTCAACCGGGCCGCCAGGGGCTGCTTGAACGATGACAAAATTTAACAGCATGATACCCAGAAGAGTCGGTATCATTAAAAGAAGTCGTCTTAGTATATACCCGCTCATGGTTGCTTGGTCCACCAGGTATCAATCGATACCCCAGATTTAGGCGAAATTTCCGGCTGCGATAATTTTTTCGTATAAGCGATTCTATCGAACGGCACATACCAGTTAGGAATAACGTAATTGCCTGCTAATAGCACTCTATCAAGTACTTTTGTTCGCGTAATGAGCGACTTTCTATCGGGTGCGGTGATCACTAATTCGATCAGTTGGTCTATTACCGGGTCAGATATGCCGGCCACATTTCGTGAGCCAGGGGTATTCGTTTTGCTAGAATGCCAGTATTCACGTTGCTCATTACCGGGGGAGTTAGATTGACCCATTGAAGAAATGATGACATCAAAGTCGAATGAGCGGTGACGGTTAATATATTGTGAAACATCAACAACACGGATAGAGGCTTGTATTCCGAGTTTTTGAAGGTTCTTGATAAAGGGTTGGATAATACGTTCAAAATCTTTTTGAACCACTAAGAATTCAAACTTGAACTCTTTGCCGGTTTTCTGGTGTGTCAATTGGTTATTCTTGACTGACCAGCCCGCTTCTTTTAACAGTTTAATTGCTTTGCGAAGATTTTTTCGAATACTGCCAGGCTTCTGAGTACTCGGCGAATAATAAGCTTCATTAAAAATGCTTGCAGGCAGTTGATCTTTGAAGGGCTTTAAAATTTCTAACTCAGCTTTACTGGGTAAACCAGAAGAGGCTAGCTCAGAATTTTCAAAATAACTTTGGTTGCGTGCATATTGGCTATTGAATAGGTTTTGGTTGGTCCATTCAAAGTCAAAGGCGAACGCAAGCGCGCGCCTTACTTTAGGGTCTTTAAATAAGTCACGACGACTATTCAAGACAAATGCTTGCATGCCAGCAGGTCTTTCATGCTTGATTTCTTTTTTGATCAAGTCGCCTGAATCAAACTGCGGACCAACATAGGCATTCGCCCAGTTTCTGGCGGTGCGTTCAACACGAAAATCAAATTCACCTGCCTTGAATGCTTCCAAAGCAACAGTATTGTCTTTGTAATATTCATATACGATGTGGTCAAAATTATAACGGCCTTTATTGACAGCAAGGTCTTTCGCCCAGTAGTTATCATTACGTTTTAAGGTAACCGAGCGTCCGGGATCAAACGATTCGATAAGGTAAGGCCCGTTCCCGACAGGGATGCTTAAGGATGAGCTACCGAAGTCATGCGTTGACCAGTATGCTTTCGATAACACGGGCATTTGGCCAAGAATTAACGGCAGCTCTTTGTTCTGGTGGTCTTTAAAAATAAATTGAATCGTTAAAGCATCAATAACCTTGATCGACGTGACGTCTGCATAGTATGCGTTATAGTGAGGGCGAGCTTTTTCATGTTTTGTGAGTTTATTGAAACTGAACTCGACATCGGCGGCTGTTATGGGAGACTGGTCGCTGAATCTTGCTTTAGGGTTAATATGAAAGGTGACAGAAGAGCGGTCTTCCGGCATATCCACTTTTTCGGCAATTAAACCGTATTCGCTAAAGGCTTCATCGGCTGAATGTTCTGTTAATGATTGATAAAGATAATTCACACCAGAAGCAGCCACCCCTTTTATGATGTAAGGGTTAAAGCTGTCAAAGTTATCACCGACTACCCCTAGCTTTAAAGTGCCTCCTTTTGGCGCATCTGCTTTTGTGTAGTCAAAATGCGTAAAGGTATCGGGATACTTTAGTGCGCCGTGCATGGCGACACCATGCTGGGGTGAGGCAAATGAAGTGGATGCAATGAAAATCAAAGAGATTAAAAGTAGAGAATATGGACGCATAAGTTTCTAATTTATTTATAAATTGTTGAAAAAATGAGCTGTTTAAATATATAGGACAAATGATCCTAAATCTTAATGATAGAGGCGTCTATAGCTTTTACAATGTTTATCACTTAAGAATAATTTAAGAACTTATCAGGCGCCTTACCTTAATTCTGTTTTCTCAATATGACAGCGTTTGCAGCGGAGTAAAGTGACGAGTTTCCCTTGTTTAACATCAAACTTGGAATTGCTAACAACTTCCCATTTATGAAAACCATTCTTGCATAGTGTTTTGCCTTTGTGCTTTTCTTTTAGGCTGGGTTTCTTAAAAGGGAGGACATTAGACATGGCAGTTTTCCAGACTGAGGTTTTTATAAAGCGTAAAAACAGATATTATTAAGCTGATCTCAGTAAACACTGATCTGAATAAGCTTAATCTCTGTATTTTTTGATATCAGGGACAAGACCCTGAAT
>Ga0105353_1000804_pt1 | contig 16962 bp, 16 predicted proteins | sample EN1Hudsemesocosm_2_FD_83657 | JGI IMG/M metagenome (GOLD analysis project Ga0105353, IMG submission 83657) | Methane-oxidizing microbial communities from mesocosms in the Hudson Canyon - EN10B Hudson Canyon | ecosystem: Environmental > Aquatic > Marine > Cold seeps | place: Hudson Canyon...
CGAGAGTCATTTAATAATATCAACTTTTATTGCAACTGTTTAGAGTAAAAGCCATCAAAACTGCTTACACCCCTATTATTACCTACGATAATTCGGCAATATTGGTTGTATAGAAACACACTGACTAACTGCCGTAAAGAGGCCGCTATATGTCTGTTAAGCGTATCAAAGTGATTTATTTATTACTCCTTACTATGCTGTTTATAACAAGCTGCAGTGTTAATCCAGTGACAGGACAAAATGAATTCTTGTTGATGTCCAAACAGCAAGAAATTACTTTGGGTGAAAAAAATTATAGTCCGTCTCGACAAGCCCAAGGGGGTGATTATTATATTGACGCTGAACTACAGAGCTATGTTGCGGGAGTAGGTAAAAAATTAGCAACATTTAGCGCCCAGCCCAACTTACCTTTTGAGTTCATAGTGCTCAACAATTCAGTTCCCAATGCATGGGCCCTACCGGGGGGTAAAATTGGAATTAATCGTGGTCTTTTGATGTACCTTGAGGATGAGGCTCAGCTTGCTGCAGTATTGAGTCACGAGATTGTCCATGCAGCGGCGCGCCATAGTGCAGCACAAATGAGCCGAGGGACACTCCTGAGCCTCGGGGTCATGGCTGTTGGAGTGACTGCCAAGGATAAGGACAACGATCAACTTTATAGCTTGGCATCTCAAGCCGGAGCAGCAGCTTGGCTGGCGAAATATGGTCGAGATGATGAGCTTGAGGCGGATTATTACGGTATGGATTATATGGCCCAAGCCGGCTATGACTTAGAGGGTGCTGTGGAATTACAAGAAACTTTTGTTTCTCTTAGTAAAGATAGAGCAACGAGCTTCTTATCAGCTTTATTTGCTAGTCATCCCCCTTCAATGAAGAGAGTGGAGGCAAATCGGATAAAGGCTAGAACTTTGCCTGGCGGCGATCGAGGCAGGACGCGTTTCCAGACAGCCATTAGGCAGTTAAAAGAGGATGAGCCAGCTTACGAAGCGGCAGAAAAAGCCAAGGAGGCTCTACAAAAAGATGATCCAAGGAGCGCTTTAAGTTCGCTAGACAAAGCGGTTTCTCTTCAGCCAGATGAGTTTTCTTTCTGGGTGCTGCGCGGAAAGGCCTGGAAAGCTCTGGATAAAAAGGACAATGCGGATAAGGCTTTTTCAACAGCTATTAGAAAAAATCGGGGCCATTTCAGTGGTTATTTGGAGCGCGGAATTCTGCGTCATGATAAAGGCGAGCGAGCGAAAGGTCTTGCTGACATTAAACTTAGTTACGCTTTGCTACCAACCCCCGCTGCTAGTTACTACCTCGGTGAGGAAGAGATGAGAGCCAAGAGATATGCCAAGGCGATCCAGTATCTGTCTCAAGGAGCAAATGGAGATAGACGCATTAGTCTAATGTCTCGACAGAGCTTACAGCGTGCCACACAAAACCTTTACCCTGAGAGGTTTGTTCAAGCGAGAATTGCATCAAGTCTGCGGGGAGATGTATATGTTACTTTAGAGAACCGAGCAACTTTTGTGGTAAGAAATATTGAACTAGAACTACAGGGGGATAGTATCTCTCGAAAATTCGTTTGGCCTACGGCGATAGCCGCGGGGGAGCATGCACGAATTAACTTAAGTGCAACTTTGAGCATTCCGGTGGATTTGCTTAGCGGCTTACAAGTAAGAGTAATTAGCGCGGCGGTAAACTAACGAGTAAAGCAATTTAGGAAGGGTTCAATTTTAAATCGAACCAAGCGCCCACTGACAATAACAAAGGAAGGTGATAGTTGAAAAAATGGTTAAATTTCCAAGATTCACAAGATAACGACAAGCCTTGTCTATTTTGCCGAAGATTGCGAATTTTCTTATCCATTGTGTGTGTTCTATTAGCTCTATTAGTGTTTGAAGTGGAGCTATCATTTTTAAAAAATGTGTCTCTAACAGCTGTCGTGGCAGATGCAGTAGGTATTGGTCTAGTAACAACTTTAATCTGGAAAGTTTATCACGAATATTGGAAGTCGGATGATGACAAAAAAAGCCGCTAGTGCAACCTGTTGGGACTGCAAAAATTTTAGTATTACTCATGACCCACAGCGACCCTATGGCTGCCTGTCCATGGGCTTTAAATCCAATTTACTTCCGTCTAAAGAAGTGTTGCGCGTGCAAGGGCACGGGTGTTTGGCATTTGTGGCCAAACCAAAAGGGATCAAGTAGTTAGTTTACTCTAGAGGTTTTTGTTGTGACGATACCAGTAAAAAGGGAAGTGGAGTCTTGCGAGGTTGCTTGCAAGAGAGTGCTCCGTTATATGAATAAATGGAACAGGCATATTGGTTGTTATGTTTCCAGCTGTTGCTGCTAGTCCATAGGTTTGCAGCGTCAATATCTGGGAAAACGACACTGTCTAAAGCGGGGCCTACGCAATCTGGCTCAACAATTTGTTTGATTTCCTTTGCGGAAGCCACGCGCCACTGCGCATTAGATTTTTCTGACAAATCACTAGCAAAAATCTGGGCCTGTTCCCACGTTAGTTTTGATGCGGTTCCTCGGCAAAAGCCCTCGGCAAAAAATGCTCCTGCTAGGCAACGATACCAAGTGAGTCCAGAGTCCTTGCGAAGTGCAGACCCTCCATCATAAACAATATAGTTATTGATGCCACCGTTATCGGCAAGGTAGTTTGAGCAAAGAGGTTTGGTGGCATATCTGTCACAGCCGGTAGTCAAAAACAAGCATATTAAAACGCCCAGGGCTCTGAGGGCAGATGTCCATTGCCTAGGTAAGTAAAGACCATCTTTGACTACATGCTTCATATCGAAAGCATTCCCGGCATCCGCCATAAATTACTAATTTGCATAAAAAATATGCTCGGAAAACATGGAAAACATTAGCCTTAAAGGATATTCTATGCGAACTAACATATCATATTGTGCGGCTTGTTCTGAATAATTACAAGTTGTGTACCTGCGGTCAAAGTGCTCTCTGGTTAAGAATGGGTGATGGTTCAAGAATGTCAGTATAACTGCCGATTACTCTACCTACCCTCATGACAAGCCTTGTGGATAGCTCAGGAGAGTCAGGCCGTATTATATTCGCTAATTTGGAGAGAAGCATGAACTTGGCATCTATCGTGGGATTAATAGGCGCATTTGCCTTTATCAGCCTGGGGGTTGACGACCTCAATGGTTTGATTGAAGCTTCATCTGTAGGACTGGTGGTCGGTGGCACCACAATGGTGGTCCTTTTCCGAACCACGCTGGAGGAGGCGACTGCTGCACTATCTGCTGCAGGAAAGGTCTTTATTCACAAGGCAGACGAACCTCAAGATCTCATCGATGAATTAATTGAAATTGCTACTGTTGCCAGAAAAGATGGCTGGAGGGCCCTGGAGCGAATGGAATTAGGGAATCCATTTTTAGCGAAGGGCGTTAGAGCTCTCGTTGATGGCGAGAGTACCTCCTTTTTGAGAAGCATGATGGAGCGGGAGATGACAATGATCACCAAGCGCCATGAGTCTGGCACAACAATATTTACCGCTGCTGGAGAGATAGCTCCAGCGATGGGTATGATTGGAACTTTAATAGGGCTTGTCAATTTGTTATCAAATTTAACAGACCCCTCTGGTATAGGGGCGGCAATGGCTATAGCCTTATTAACCACCCTTTATGGTGCAATATTAGCTAATGTTGTTTTTATCCCGATGGCCATGAAGCTAGATAGTTACGCTCGGAAAGAAGAAATCAATAATGAACTTATTTCCGAGGGAATCCTTCTCGTCAAGGCCAATACCAACCCAAGAGTGCTACAAGATTTACTCGAAGTCTATTTAGCCCCCAAGAAAAAGGGTGCTCAAGAAGACGAACTAGAGGCTGAGCTTGAAGCTGGATAATTGTCCAAAATGTAAGCCAGTAGCCCCTGGTTGGATGACTACCTTTGCTGATATGTCTCTGTTACTGATGGCATTTTTCGCTTTGATGTATTCATTCATCAATGTAGATGTTCACGAGCAAGCTAAGTTTGCGGCATCAGTAAGAGGAGGATTTGGCGTTGACCTTTTAGAAGTGAGTAAAGCCGAGACTCTCACGCTCAAGTCAGGCGAGCAATATACAAAGGCGAAGCGGACAGGAAGTCCCGAAGTACTTGGTTTCGGGGCAAAAGAAAAAAAGGTTGATGCCTCAGGGCTTCAAGGAGGCCTTTCATCAGAGTATTCGACTTTGGGTGAGGGTGATTTGATGAAGCTAGAGGAGGTGTTATCTGACGAGATGGAAGCTGGACGAGTTAAGATTAAAGTGGACGCCGATGATCTTGTCGTGGAGCTTCAATCGTTCGCTACTAGCGGTGGTAAAAATATAAGTGTAATCGCTAGCGAGGGACGTCAACTTATTCACCCAAGCACGTTAATAATAGCGGCTAAAGTGGCTGACTTGGAAAAGACATTAGCCAAGAACATTCAAGTGTCAAAGCAGGATCTTGCCGCAGATGACCCTGATTTTGAAGATCGCAAAAGAGATGCACAAGAAAAATATAATAAACTAATTAAAGAATTCGATGATGAGATTCTCGCAAATAAATTTGTTGTAAAGCTGAAGGAAGACGAGTTGATTGTAAGGTTAGCTAGTGTCGAGGCCTTTATTTCTGGGAGTGCTCGGCTCAATCCACAGAGCAGGCGCATATTAGACAAACTTGGGGGCTCCTTAAGAGCAGACGCCGGTAAAATTAGAATCGAAGGTCATACTGACAACATCCCTATTATCTTCAGTGAGAGATTTATCTCTAATTGGGACCTATCCGCAGCAAGATCGTCATCTGTCGCCGCTGCATTGATTGAAGATTCTGGGTTGAAAGCGAGTCGTCTCATGGTAGCCGGATTTGCCGACACTCAACCTTTAGCTTCCAACGATACAGAACAAGGAAGAAAGAGAAATAGGAGGATTGATATCATTGTTAAAGGGGTCGCCGGTGTAGGCACTGACTAATGATACTTCAAGATGAAGAACTTACCACTCAGATAAAATGTCTCCCTTGCAAGAAGGGCTCTCCATTGTGGATGAGCACATTTGCGGATATGGCGACGCTGCTGATGGCATTTTTTGTTCTACTGGTTGCTTTTGCTGATATGAACATGGGAGGGTCTGCGTTAAATGCCGCCGAGGAAGAAGATGGATCGGGCCAGCAGTCGGAAAAGCCAATTGTTGAGTACCCAGACGGACAAGAGCGCTTTTCGACAAAGATAATGCCAAGTGCGGGAAATCACGGCACTGGCCAGTTTGTGGGAGAGATAAAAACCGAAACGGTCTTCGATGGTAGCAATTATGATGGTATTAACATCTTGTCAGGATCTAACCCAGACAAGGGTAATTCACCTGTTGAGGTGCTCAAAATGGCGCTTGCAAAGGAGATAGCATTTGGGCAAGTTACCATAGAGGAACTGCCCCAGCAGATAATTGTGCAGGTCGCCACACCCGATATTAGTGGCAGTGATCGAACTGGACAAAAAATAAATTCAAGAGAAGAGATTTCAGCAGAGGAGCTTGCGGTGTATGCCAAAGTCGCTAGACTCAAGGCTGCATTGAATAGGGACATCTTGGTGGAAAGGACAAATCTATCTCAAGATGAGAAAAAAAATGCTGCTCAGGAGGCGTTGTTTGCTGACCAGTACAGACGCATCCACAGTGAATTAGTAGATTATACTTCTAAAGGGCTTGTTTCAGTGATTAGAGAAGGTGATAAGATAATTATTCGCCTTGCAGACAAAGTGTCTTTTGGCAGCGGTCAAGCGAAGCTTAGGCCTTCAGTGTTGCCAACATTAGACAGCATAGGGTCTGCCTTGATTGGAGTGGCAGGAACTGTGAAAATTGAGGGACATACAGACAATATTCCGTTGGCATTTAATGAAGTGTACCGATCCAATTGGGATCTTTCTTCTGCAAGGGCAGCTGCTGTTGCAGAGAGGTTTGTGACTCATTCTGGTTTGGAAAAGGTAAAGTTTATGGTCAGCGGTCTATCTGATATCCAGCCATTGGATACAAATGCGACGGGTGAGGGTAGATCGCGGAACCGTAGAATAGAAATCATAATACAAGCGAAATAAGGCTAGAGCAAAGGAGCGCTGCTAGTTGCCTAGCCATAGCCATAAAGGTCATTTTTGTTTCAGGATGCTTTAGCGATAGGATTTTCTTTTAGAATTTCCGGTAAAAGTGCCCAGGCGCTATTGAGCTCGCCGATTAGACCCTTAACCTCTATCACCGCATTAATATCGTTATCTGCGTTAGCCTTTAGTAAGCGACGAGAAGAGTAATCATAAATATCTGACAGATTTTTAGCCAGGTCGTTGCCTTTGCCAAAGGATAAAGATGATTGAAGGCCTCCAAGTATTTTAAGACAACGATCAATCGCCATTCCTCTTTCTTCTCTTTCATTGCGTGCAAAGTGCCCTTCCGTTTTTGCAAGGGAGTCACAAAGACCCTTAAAAAGTAGCTCAGTTAATTCTAGGCTTGTTGCGTAAGAAACTTTGGTTGTGATATTAACATCTTGGTAGGATGCGACTCCGCGGCGTGAGGAATGGTTCATTGTCAGGACTCATTTTTTTAATGTATTACTATTATCGGTTGCTGTATAGGTTTCTTTAATTGAAATAAGGCAGACAAACAAGATGTCTACCAACAATAGTAATTAAGGCAATATGACCAATATAAAGCGCTTGTATTTAGGCTATTTATTTAATTATCTATTATTCTTTTTAGTATAGATTCATGGACAAGATTAGTAATAAATAATTACACTCATATATGAAATGCATTAAAACTATATAATTTAGCGACTTATTGATAATTCGTTATACAAAAGAACGTTAAAACTCTTAAAATACTGCGCTTCTGCTCTATCTTTATAATTCATTATTGAATAAACTACGTAAAAACCCGACGGTTTGGGGTCCTTTTTTGAGTGGCTCAAAAGTGGGCTAGTAACAAGAGGTTCTAGAATTTGAACAATCTTAACTCATTTATTGGTATAAGCCAGCATACGCAAGAATTGCGTCAGCTGATACAAGTAATAGGTCCTGGGGAATCTACGGTCCTAGTTCTTGGCGATAGCGGTACGGGTAAAGAAGTGGTTGCCAATGCAATTCATAATTGTTCAGCAAGAGCATCTGGTCCCTTTGTTCCAGTCAACTGTGGTGCTATTCCCAAAGACTTGCTTGAGAGTGAACTTTTTGGCCACCGAAAAGGATCTTTCACTGGAGCAATCAGCGATCGTAAAGGGCGCTTTCAACTGGCTAACAAAGGCACCTTGTTTCTTGATGAAATTGGGGATATGTCGATGGAATTGCAAGTTAAGCTTTTACGAGTTTTACAAGAGCGCACCATCGACCCTGTAGGCTCAACAGAATCCATACCTATCGACGTTCGCATCGTCGCGGCAACCCATAAAAACGTTGAAAAATTAATTGGGGAAGGGCTGTTTCGCGAAGATCTTTTTTATAGATTGAACGTCATGCCTATCGAGATACGTACTTTAGCCGAGAGACAAGAAGATATACCAATGTTGCTAGACTATTTCGCAAAGCATTATGCTGGGGCCAATCAAAGACCAATAAGGTTTACATCATCTTCCATGGCCCTTTTACTGAATTACAAATGGCCAGGAAACGTGCGTGAGCTAGCTAATTTAGTAGACAGGTATACGGCGCTTTACGGTGGACAAATAGTAGACTTGCATAAAGTACCTATTAGTATGGTCCCTGAGGGTCTACGGACACAAAAAGCCGATAAACAGTCAAAAGGCAATGGATTTGGTTGTAATGCTGTGGGCTTAAAAAAATCAATGGATGCCGGATTGATAGCCCTTGACGCGGCTGCTCATGACGAGACTGAATATAATAAAAAAGCAGAAGATGAAGTAACTCGGGTGATTGCCTTAGCGCAGGGAGGAAGTGAGTTACCTGAAGAAGGCATGGAGTTGAAGCAGCATCTTTTGCGTATTGAGAGGCACCTTATTCAGCAAGCTTTGGAAAGAGCTGAAGGGAATGTATCAAAGACAGCTAGACTTCTGAGTCTTCAGAGGACGACTTTAATAGAGAAAATAAATAAGTACGACCTTTCAAATAGTTATTGATCTACTATAAATTATAGCTTTTCTCGACACTATTTTTGTGTCAACTTCCTGACCCCTTGCCGGTGGCAAATAACTGACACTTATTTGCCGGTCTAGTTATAAGTCACTGATTAAAAGCAAATTTTTTTTTGGCATGTTCCTTGCTTAGCTTGATTAGAGATTAAAGCGGCAATTTCCAGGGGATGTCTGGTGGCAGAAAAAAGAGCAAAAAAAATTCTATGGATCGATTCTGATTCGGGGCGCTCAGCACCGGATCTGTCTGTAATGTTAGGCAGCGAGATTGTAGTTGAAGGCGCATCTTGCAGTGATCTTGCGAACCTAGTTTTTGAGGATACTAAACTCATAGTGCTCGGGCTTGGCGAGGATATCGCTCCGCTAAATAAAATAAAAGCAATGTTGGATGCAAAGGAAATTCAGATTCCAATAGTTGTTCGTATTCCCAGGCACGCGCTTGAATTGGCAGTTGAGGTTACCGCAAGAGGTACTGCGTCGGTTGTGGCCCAAGACCTTTTAGATAATGAGGCGTGGATAGAAATTATTAAAGAGCACGGTCTGCCCGATAAGAGTGAAGTAGCAAAATTTGTTTTTGTTGATCCAATTAGTAGAAAACTTTTAGCACTTACTGAACGTGTTGCCGCATCAAATGTCACTGTATTATTAGCAGGACCGACTGGCGCAGGGAAAGAGGTATTAGCTCGGATACTGCATGATGCGTCGCCCCGATTTCAGGGTCCTTTTATCGCCTTCAACTGTGCAGCAATGCCTGAAAGCCTGATAGAAGACATGCTGTTTGGGCACGACAAGGGATCTTTCACAGGCGCAACTAAAGTTCAACCGGGACTTTTCGAACAGGCTCAAGGCGGGACAATTTTTCTCGACGAAATCGGCGAAATGAGCTTCCACCTACAGGCAAAGTTACTAAGACTTCTGCAGGAAAGAACGGTGACCAGATTGGGCGGCCAGAAAAGTATTGATTTGGATATTAGGATTGTAGCTGCGTCAAATAAAAATTTAAAAGCTGAAATTGATAATCACACTTTTAGAGAAGATCTCTATTTTCGTTTAAGTGCTTTTAAAATTACTATCCCTCCACTGCGAGATCGGCCTGATGACATCATCCCTCTCGCTGAACAATTTGCATCTGAGCAATTGGGCAACGGAAAGCGTGTGAGTCTAGGCCAAAATGTTAAACATAGCCTTCTTGCGCATCCGTGGCCCGGTAATGTTAGAGAGCTGCAAAACGTTATGCTGCGGGCAAGTGTATTGACGGAAAATACTACTATTGAGAAGCAACACCTTATATTTGATGATCAAAATTCATCTTTTACAGAATCGTTTTCATTAGGTGTTAGCAGTAACGATCAACTAGTTGACAACAAGATCAGACGTGGTGACTTGAGTGGGAGATACGCAAACGAAGAACACAGGAAGCCACTCTTTCAAGTCAAACGAGACAACGAATATGAAGTCATTCTTGCTGCTCTTGAGGGTTCAGAGAGTCGTGCACAAGCTGCCAATAAGCTAGGCATCAGCCCAAGGACATTACGACACAAATTACAACGACTGCGCGAACAGGGCCTAGTAGTTACTAGGGCCTATGCTCGATAAAAACGGAGAATCGAAATATGGTTAATCCAACAAACATTGGGAATGTACAGTCTATCCTTTCGCAAATTCGTCAATATCAGACAGATATTGCAGAAGCGGGCAATTTAGACGCGAATTTGATAAATCGATTGTCGTCTGACCAGAAAGTCGGATTTACTGACAGTGTTAAAGCTGCTCTACAAGAGGTAAATGCCACACAACAGACTGCTGCTCAGATGAAAACTGACTATGAGAGAGGGGCAGAGATTCCCCTAACAGATGTGGTGATGAGTATTCAAAAATCATCCTTAGCTTTTGAGGCAACTTTACAGATTAGAAACAAAGTACTCAAAGCTTACGAAGAAATTATCAATATGCCTGTATAAGCATTTACTAGAGAATTCAAATGGCCACTACCTTAGCAAATTCAAGCAATCTCCCTCTGAGCAACCCTTCAGGGTCAAATAGCCTAGCTAATCAAGCAGCGCTTGTGCAACAAGACAACCTTGCACCAGTACCTAACATAAGGGCGCAAACTGCAATAGAAACCGGCCGAGTGACGAACCAAGCTGGAATCCAAGATCTCTTTAGCCAACCCGCGGTTAAAAAGGCGATGCCCGCAATTATCACATTTATTACTATATTTGTTATTTTGCTTGTTTATTCTTGGACTCAAGACCCGTCTCTTCGGAGCCTTTATCCGGGACTAGCAGAGGCTGATCGTCAGTCTGCATTCGAGGCTCTAGAGGGAGCTGATTTTGATGCAAGTATTGATACCAAAACTGGTGATCTGAGGGTGCCGGCAGGCAGATATCATGAAGCTCGTTTGTTTCTGGCGGCCAGAGGGCTCCCCAAAAGCAGCACCATAGGAGGCATAGGTTCCCTGAACGATTCAGCGTCTATGACGACTAGCCAGTTCATGGAGCAGGTTCGCTATCTATCAGCAGTTGAACAGGAGCTGGCTCAAAGCATTTCGAACATTGCAACTATTGAGTCTGCACGAGTACATTTAGCCTCTCCAAAGCAAAGTGTTTTTGTTAGAAACCGCACGCCTACTAAAGCGTCAGTTGTTGTATCTCCGTATCCAGGGAGAGCGGTATCCCAATCGCAGGTCCAGGCGATTATTCATCTAGTGGCATCAAGCGTACCCTATTTAGCGGCAGGGGATGTTTCAGTCGTTGATCAGCGAGGAGAGCTTTTAACGGACGATTCTAGATTTTCACCGATTAAGATGAACACCGAACAAATGACTTATAAACAAAAACTAGAAGAAAACTATCGTAAGCGCATCGAGGCTTTACTTACTCCAGTTGTTGGCCTTGGGAATGTTCGGTCTGAGGTTGAAGTACAGCTAGATTTTACCGAAATTGAATCTACCTATGAAGAGTATGATGGAAACGACAATGGGCCTAGGGCGAGATCAGAAACCCTTTCGGTAGAACGCGGCTCAGGAAATATTGTTATGGGGATTCCGGGTGCAGCATCAAACACCGAACCCAATAGTGAGCTAATTGCTCAGGGAGAAGGTTCAGCACAGGGCCCTGAGGGATCTGGACCGATGAGTAGCACAACTACACGTAATTATGAAATTGATCGCACAGTAAGGCATGTCAAAAGGCAAGGCGGGCTACTAGAGCGATTGTCTGTTGCTGTTGTGATTAACTCTCCTGTAAAACCTACTGTGAACAATAATGAAGGCGCTGACGGAGAATCTGTCGAAGTGAACGATTCGGATGATAATGAGAAATATAGTAAGGAGCAGTTGGAACGGTTTACTGAATTAGTTAAGGGCGCTGTAGGATATGACGGCCAACGCGGAGATATTGTAACGATCGTATCGACAACATTTGAGCAGCAGCAAGCTACCCCTGAAATCATTGTTAAATGGCACGAAAATGATCAAATTCTGGGACTAATAAAAAACCTCAGCTTTGCGATAGTGCTAATTTGTTTCTTGTTTTTTGTAATTCGTCCCATGCTGAAAACTTACGCTAAGGAGAGTCCGACAATACAGGAAAGTATGCGGCAGCTTGGCCTTGAAAATGACGGGCGGTTTTCCGAAGAAGAACTAAAATTAGCGGCCTCAGGAAAGCCAGACGCTCTAAAGGTATTGCAGGAAAAACTTAGGCCTAAAAATCCAAATGTATCAGCTGAAATGCTGGATACTGCAAACACTTATGATGACAAAGTATCTTTGATTCGATTGCTAGCGGCTGACGATGCTAAGCGTGTGGCAAATGTGCTTAAACAAATGATTTCAACGGCATAAATAACGAGTCCTTTACAGGAGAAATGACATGGCTAAAGCAGTAAAGGAAGATCGATCGTCTATTGATGGTATTGAAACAGAGTCGGCTGACCCGGATTTTTCGTCAATGACAGGTAGTGATAAGGCGGCCGTACTTGTGCTTCTTCTTGGTGAAGAGCAGGCAGCAAACATCATCCCGTTTCTTAATCCCAAGGAAGTCAATTCTCTAGGAGCATCAATGGTCAGTGTCGCTAATCTGTCTCAAGACACTGTTAATCAGGTGCTCGATGATTTTATTCTCACTGTTAAGACACAAACCAACCTAGGATTGGGAAGTTCAGATTACGTCATCAATGTGCTAAACAAGGCTCTGGGGGAAGACAAAGCGGCTACTGTATTAGGGAAAATAATGCCCCCCTCTTCAAATGAGGGTCTAGACATATTGCAGTGGATGGATCCGCGGGCAATAGCGGAAATTGTTGTCGAAGAGCCTCCCCAAGTCGCTGCGATTGTGCTTTCTGTCTTGGAAAGTCCAGCTGCGGCAGAGGTGCTCGGATACTTACCGGCAGATAGGCATGTTCACATTTTGCAACGTATCGCCATGCTTGATTCGGTTCAACCTTCAGCAATGAAGGCACTAGAAAGCGTAGTGTCAGAACAGTTTTCAAATTCTTCGGCAAAATCTTCAACGATTGGTGGGATTGAGGCGGCTGCGGGGATAATGAATTTCTCCAAATCTGATCTCTCTTCGCAAGTCATGAAAGCTTTGTCAATTGACAATAATGACCTTGCCAATCAGATTCAAGAGAAAATGGTTACATTTGACAATTTTGTGGACATGGACGATCGAAGTGTACAGACATTACTACGCAGCATAGAACAAGAGGACTTAATGGTGGCGCTAAGGGGTGCAGACCAGACCATAAAAGATCGGTTTTTGGAAAATATGTCAGAACGAGCGCGTCTAATATTTATCGATGATATGGAGGCTAAGGGCCCTGCACGGGTTTCCGATGTAGAAAACACTCAACAAACAATTCTTCGCATAGCTAGGAAATTGTCTGACGATGGTGAAATTATGATGTCTAGCGGAGGTGAGGACTTTGTCTGATGATAAGTCTAATCATAGCTGGGTTGAGAATCCATTGTTAGCAAGAGCCCCTGTGGCTGCTAAATTTTCTCCGGCCCCTTGGGATTTGCTCAGAAGTACCTCGCAATTTGATGCATTTCAGGTCTGGCCTAGCGCAAATGAAACACAAGCTCAAACGAGTGAGGACTCAGGGGCCTGGTCAAACGAACCAACTCAAAATGATGATTGTGACGCAGAAATAGAGGAATCGTTTGACACTCAGGTAGCGCTCGACCAAGCAAAACGCGATTCATTTGAGCATGGGTTTGAAATCGGCTTCAAACAAGCGGAAGAAAAATTATCAGCACTTCAAGAACAGTTTGTATTTTTAATAGACAAAATTAGAACAGCACAAGAAGATCCCAGCGGGTTTTATGATCCCCTTAAAAAGCTATCTTTGCATCTTGCCGAGGAAATGGTAAGAGGTGAGCTGTCACTGTCACCTGTAGTCATTGAACGCCTTGTCATGGAGACGATAAAAGACCTTCAGCAACAAGATGAGCAGCCTATTACGATAAAGATGAATACTCTTGATCGTCAGATGTTAACTGATACTTTCTTGGAAAAGTTTCCTGGAATAGATTTTAAATCTGATCAAAAAACATCACGGGGCAGTGTAGAGCTGAGTATTGGAGAAACAAATATTGAAGACTTTCTGGAGAATCGCTTGAGCATGTTAGCTGATGGTCTGTTCCAGCAGCCCAATATTGAGGTTGCTTCACAGGATGCCTTTGATGAGGCAGCAGAAGCTGAGCCCAATGAAGAGGCGGTACCTTCGCAAGGTACAGATAATGATAGGCAAGAACCCTTAAATACAGAAACCATTGACCAAAATGAGGCAACCTAGGTTGATGCATGCCTTTTCCCAGCAGGTTGACCATCATGTCGCTAATTTACGGGCGCCGACATCGGTACACAGTGGGAAACTTGTTAGAGTAGTTGGTTTGACCCTCGAGGCGAAGGGGATTTCGGCACCAGTGGGAGCGCACTGTCAAGTCGAGCATCTAGATTCTGGGCGGGCCATTGATGCTGAGGTGGTAGGGTTTCAAGATGACTTAATTTATTTGATGGCGTTTTCAGACCCAGGAGGAATTGGGCCAGGATCCCGCGTTTGGGTGCGATCTATCCATTTTAGAGCTCCACTAGGTGACAGTATGCTAGGGAGAGTGCTACGGCCTTGGGAATCCCGTGGATGGGAAAGGACCCCTTCATTTCACAGATCAGCTTGGCTTAGAGGGACTCCCTATCAAGCCTATGGACAGAGGGCCGATTGAGCGGGTACTTGATACGGGCATTAAAGCGATTGATACCTGTCTAACACTAGGTCAAGGACAACGTATTGGACTAATGGCAGGGTCTGGCGTAGGGAAAAGTGTGCTTCTTGGGATGCTAACGTGCAACTCAGAAGCGGACGTTGTGGTGATTGGATTGATTGGAGAGCGGGGTCGTGAAGTTCGCGAGTTTATAGGGCAAATTTTAGGTGAAACTGGTTTAGCTAAGGCAGTAGTCATAGCTGCCCCAGCTAATGTGTCGCCGGTCATGCGTTTAAAGGCCACATATTTAACACATCTCGTAGCTGAGTACTTTCGTGATAAGGGTAAAAATGTATTGATGCTATGTGACAGCTTAACTCGGGTTGCCCACGCACAGAGAGAGATAGGCCTTGCAATCGGAGAGCCACCAACAGTAAAAGGATATCCACCCTCAGTTTTTGCTCTATTACCAAAGCTGATTGAAAGAGCGGGAGTGGGACGTGGAGGCTTTGGTTCTGTTACTGCCATTTATACCGTGCTTCAGAGGGTGATGACCGGTCAGATCCGGTAGTCGATATCGCACGGGCATCCTTGGACGGGCAGGTGATGCTTTCTAGAGATCTTGCAGATGCTGCGCATTATCCTGCTATAGATCTGATGGGCTCAATCTCAAGAGTGATGAACAGCTTGATCCCTCCAGAACAGCTAAGCCAAGCAAACAGGCTGCGCAGACTCTGGTCGCTCTATCAACAAAATCAAGATTTGATTCAAGTAGGTGCATATGAGCATGGATCTAATCCTGATCTAGATGAAGCAATTAAACTAAGAGATAGAATGGAAGAGTTGCTACAACAAGGGAGTCAAGAAACAATTAGTATGAATAAAAGTTGGCAAATGCTCGACACCTTGTTGGCAGATGCGCCATGACTGGTCAAACTAAATCGATCTGGAATACGCTCCTAGTAACGGCCCAAAGAAAGTCTGGTATCGCACATAATGCAATGCAACAAGCAGAGCAGCGAAAGCAACAAGCTTTAGATCGGCGTCAAAAGATTAAACAACTATTAATCGAGTATGGAGAAAGACTAAAGTCGATTCAGAGTGAAAATCACAGTACGGCTGAGGCCACGAATTACAGGGAGTTTATAACACAACTACAAGAAATTTATCATCGGGCGAATGATGAAATTACACTAGCTGAGCGTGGTTGTAACGAGGCAAAAAAGGACCTTTTAACAGCCGAGCAAGCGCGCTTGAAACACCAAAAATTGGTACAAAGAGAAGCGGATAAACAGAATAAAAGGAATCAGCTAGCAGAGGTCAAAGCCACTGATACACAAAATATGATTCAATTTAATATAAATAGTAACCCTCATCGACAGTAACAAATAAGTATTTGGCACATCAATTGCTTGGATCCATATAACCACAATTAATTATATGGAGTTACTGGTATATGTTTGAGCTCAATAGCTTGTTGTCTGGGTCTGGGAAATCTCCCGAAACTGGCGTGAACGCGGGGATGAAAGACAATTCAAACAGCGAAAAGAGCCCCTTTGGAGCAATCTTAGAGGCAAACATAGCTGATCAAGAAATGGCAAAAAGTGGCAATGACGCCGAGCAAAGTGGCAAAGAAATGCCAGCTTTTGATTATCGTACAGACCTTGAAAAGCGCACATTGAGCGGAGGAGCCGAACTTTTTCTCGGTGGCGTTGAGCCATCAGAAGAGGTCATTATGGATTATGCCAGAATCCAAGGCCTGGACGCAGAATTGGTCGAAATACTAATGGCTAAGCCAGCAGTAAACAAGGCCGAAGTGGTGGAGGATGCAGATACAATACTTGACGACTTATCTAACTCTGGGTCTCCCAACACAGCTCCAAGCTCAGATCTACTTAGTGGATCTCTGTCAAATATCAGCCAGAACAAGTCCTCTTTGATTAATGACCATTCTTATTTAGAGGTTGAATCCCCTGTCACTGATAAAACAAAACTAGGTGTTTCAAACCAGCTAGGGGTGAAAAGAGAGGATGGAGTTCTAACGCGTTTGGACACCCTAGCGCAAAAAGTATCCCCTGACGATAATCCGGAGAAAATGCCTTTAACTCAGGGCAATAGAAGATCGGCTGGAGATATTCTTACCAGCAAGCAAAATGACTTTCCGGCCAATATCCCTGAGGAACTAGTAGAGAAACTGACCACAGCTTCCAGTCTAAGGATGCATGGAGCCGCTCTAGTCAATTCAAGCAGCCAAATGCCCTCAGCATCACTAGGAGAGAATGCATTACCAGCCAAGTTGAACCGAGCTATTGCATATACAGACCTGCCATCAGTAAAACCACAGTCTTCGCCGGTAACTGCAAAAAACACGGTTGAGTCTACTGAGATAACCCCCCTCTCTAAAGAAATAGAAGGTACCTCTTCTCAAAAAAACGCACCACCTCAAGAAAGTCTATCATCCCGGGTGGTTAGATCAGAGCCTGTTTCGGTAGCGGTGAAAAACCCAGTTGAGACTACTGAGACAAAAGCCCCCTCAAAGCCAGTAGAAGTTGCCTCCCCAGAAAGGACCGTATCGTCTCAAGAAAGTCCATCATCCCGGGTGGTTAAATCAGAGCCTGTTTCGGTAGCGGTGAAAAACCCAGTTGAGACTACTGAGAC
>Ga0105353_1000807_pt1 | contig 16921 bp, 16 predicted proteins | sample EN1Hudsemesocosm_2_FD_83657 | JGI IMG/M metagenome (GOLD analysis project Ga0105353, IMG submission 83657) | Methane-oxidizing microbial communities from mesocosms in the Hudson Canyon - EN10B Hudson Canyon | ecosystem: Environmental > Aquatic > Marine > Cold seeps | place: Hudson Canyon...
CCATACTTCCATCCTTCATTCGCTTATTAAATGCTTCTTTGAGTTTTGCGATCACCGGCTCAGGCGTATTAATATTAAAAGCATAAGAGACGTCATCAGAATGAACATCCATAACCTTAATAAGACTAGAGGCTTCCAAACCTAGTTTTATTGCATCCGATCTTAGATTCGTTTTACTTTCTCTTTCGTAAGATTAGCTAGAAAATCTAAATTTACACGTAAATTATTTCAAGAAAATTAGCTGAACACTGCCCGTTCATATGAACTGGCTTCGCACTATAAGTGTAAAAAGACTGAGTTATTGCTTGGGGATGGGCAGCGTTACCCAAAAGACTGAGCCGCTCGGCACTTTATTATAAACACCTATATTTCCATTCATTTTTTCTATTAACTCTTTACATATAACAAGACCAATTCCTGTTCCTTCAATCTTACTTTTTTCCCGCCCTAAACGATTAAACGGAATAAAAAGTTCTTGTACCTCTTCAGCGGAAAGCCCCTCTCCTGTGTCTTCAATTTGAATTTTCAAGCTGTCATCAACATTACTACAGGACACGATTACTGAACCGTGTTCACGATTATATTTAATTGCGTTAGATAATAAATTCATAATGACCTGTTTCAATCTAAGAGGGTCAGCCAAAACTTCCTTGTACCCTAAATTGAACTGTTCAAGCTCAACTTCGACTTTAATATTGTACTGGCTAGCTAAGGCACTCACCATGACCATAGCCTCTTCAATTACGCCGCTTATTTTAGTCGGCTGAATATCTAATGATATTTCTTTAGATTCAATTTTAGACAAGTCGAGAATATCATTGATAAGCGCTAATAAATGATAACCAGCTGCGAGTATCTCGTCGGCATTTTCACGTGCCACATTTGAATCAGTAATGCCTAACTGGAATAGTTGAGAGAAACCAATTATTGCATTAAGTGGAGTTCTTAACTCATGACTCATACTGGAAATAAATTCTGACTTAGCTAGATTTGCCTTTTCAGCTCTTAAACGCTGAACATCAAGCTCTTTCATTTTTTCTAACAAGGCATGGGTACGTTCATTTACCTTAACTTCAAGCTGTTTATTAACCTTAAGCTTATCTTCTAATAGTCTATCCCGCTCCTCCAATAAACTATTTAGCCTGAGATTACTTTCTGCTAAAGAAAGACTGTAAGAAGTTTGACGTATTAACATCGCATTAATATATTCAGCTAAAGAATCCAGTTCATTCGGATGTTTACTTTGTCTTGGGTAAACAAGTTTCTTAGTATGGTCTTGTGGGCTAATCTCTTTCAAAAAACGTTCTATATATAACAGACGCTTGGTTATAAAGTTGTGGACTAAAACAAATATAAAAATTGAAACAAGTAATGTTTTGATGGCATTACTTGCCAAGGTGTACATAACATGACTGAGCAAACGTTCATAAACGTTATTCATCGCGACATAAACCTTTAATATACCAACCTCAGATTTCCCGTTAGGACCGAATTTGTACGACAAAGTATAATGACGCTCTTTCACCTTTGATGTAGGTTTTTCCCCAGAAGCCCAACTGGCGCCCTCTACATTATTAATTTCTACATATGCGACATCTGGCAATGTCAAAATGCTTTCAAGTTCGATGTTTATAAGCTCTTCATTTATAAACCATACACTGTGTGATAAAGACACAGCGTAGGTATTTTCGATACTTGAAAGTCGCTTTTCAATTTGATTAATTTCCTCAAGATACTCAAGGCTCACCTGCAATACGGTGATCAAAAGCGTAAAAAAGGAACTTAAAACAATGATATAAAGAGCAAATTGTTGGCCTAAGCGACTTTTGAATATTATAGTTTTTTTGGACATAGTTATAAAAAAGCCTTATCAAAAGGCCAAATTTCTAGCCCGAGTCATTCATTATATTGCCAATATTTAGCAATAGAACCAATATGCAGCCATCATGCGCGCTTAACTAGAGACATCAGAGTACTTTTCTTTAATTTTGATAATTTCAGGTAAATTTACCAGAAATATCTCAACTAGCTTAGGATCAAAGTGCTCGCCACTTTCTTTTACGATGAGGTTAACAGACTCTTCAACTGTCCATGCTTTTTTATAAGGTCTTACTGAGGTCAAGGCATCGAAGACATCTGCTAGTGCGGTAATACGCCCAACAAAAGGAATTGCTTCGCCTTTGAGGCTATTAGGATAACCTTTACCATTAAATTTTTCGTGATGCGTTAATGCTATTTCATGCGCCATAATCATCAAATCTGAATCGTCTTTTGAAAGAATCTCAGCCCCCACGCTAGCATGGGTTTTCATCACTTCAAATTCGTCGAAGTCTAATTTTCCAGGCTTAAGTAATATTCGATCTGGAATACCGATCTTTCCAATATCATGCATAGGCGAAGCATTTAGAAGTAAGTCACTGTGATACTCTGACATGCCTGAGGCTTTTCCAAGTAAGGCTGCAATTTTACTCATACGAATAATATGTAAGCCCGTTTCATTATCTCTATATTCTGCCGCTCTACCCAAGTGACGTACAACTTGGAGACGGGTTTCATGTAATTCATGCGTACGTTCTAGTACTTTTTTTTCTAAGATTTCATTCTGATTTTCCATGTACTTTTTTGCACTCTGTACTTCAAGTAGATTACGTACACGAGATATCAATTCATCAAAATCAAAGGGTTTGGTCACATAATCGCGCGCGCCTTTATCTAGCGCACGAATTCGATTTGATTGATCATGATTTGCTGTCAGTACTAATATAGGAGGACAATTAGTCTCTGTCATGTCATTAAGCTGATCTATTACGCCATGCCCATCTAGCTTTGGCATGTTTAGATCCAATAGAATAAGGTCGCTATTATTCTCTTGATATAATGATAAAGCTTGTGTTGAATCTTGTGTGCTGATGACATTAGTAAAGCCATTGAGAGCCAACAATTTTTTTATTAGTTTAATATTAGCGGCTTCATCATCCACTACTAAAATGTTCGAAAGCTTAATATCACTTATTAATTTATTATTATAACTCACAACGCCACCTCAATTATTCGGCTTAATCATCAGTAGATAAAATACTCATCACTACTTCCTGTAACGCTATTACGTTAATCGGTTTGGTAATATAATGATCAAAACCAGCCGCTACTCCTCTGTCGATATCTTTAGGCATAGCATTAGCGCTAATAGCAATTATAGGTGTTAACTCGGTTTCTGCTTGAATCTTTAGTTTCTTAAGTACCTCAAAACCATCCATCTCAGGAAGATTGATATCAAGCAGAATTAGATCTGGCTTATGTGTTCTTGACAACTCAAGCCCCAAGCTAGGATTATCAGCACCTAACATACGCACTTTGGGCATGCGCTCCAAGACTTGTTTTACCAAACGAAGATTAGCTGGATTATCTTCAATATAAAGTACGGTCTTCTCTACTTTTATATTCAGTGAAAGCAGCCCTGTACTGCATTTATTATGTTTTTTAATGTCAGTATTTATATTTTCTGCGTAAACGCCATTCGGGAGTTCAACCCAAAAAACACTACCCTCACCAACATAACTTTCTACACCAATGCTACCTGTCATAGCTTCAATGATTTTTTTTGATATGACCAAGCCAACACCCACGCCTTCAATCTGGGTTTGTTCTGCTCCTAGGCGCTTAAAAGCAGTAAATAAGTGAGATTGTTGCTCCTGAGTAAGTCCCTGTCCTGTATCACGAATACTTATACGCGTCAGTTTTATCGATTCTTGGCAATTTACCTCTATAGTAATATGTCCATTTTCACTATTATACTTAACAGCATTACTCAAAAGATTAAGTAATGCTTGTTTTAATTTGGTGTAGTCAGCTACAACAACACATTGCAACTTCAGTAAATTTTCTAATGGAATTTCGTCATTATTCCAGAGTATTTTTATATCGATGCCACGTTGTTTCGCTAATGGTTCAATTAACTTAATAGACTCTGAAATCACAGTACCAAGCATTACGTTTTCAATTGATAACTCCAATCCACCGGACTCAATTTTCGATAGATCTAACACTTCATTAATCAATGTTATAAGATGATTGGTTGCCTTAATAATTTCATCTACGTTCTCTTGTTGAGATTCATTCAATGGCGGGTCATTTTCGATATTCAGCAACTGACTAAAGCCCATAATAGCATTCATTGGTGTGCGTAATTCGTGACTCATACTCGAGAGAAATTGTGATTTTGATGCGTTTGCACTTTCCGCTTCTTTCTTAGCATTAATCAATAAAGCTTCCAGGGATTTTCGCTCACTGATATCATAAAATACGCTAAATAATGCAGGTAAACCTTCGTAAAGTACCTTCGTCACGCTCACATCTACCGGGAACTCTTCTCCATTTTCCTTTTTGTGCATCCATTCAAAGTGCCCATAGCCATCCCGGTACGCCTTAGTTATTTTTTGTACTGCGCTATCAGAGGATAAGACCCCATCGGGTTGATATTCAGGTGAAACCTCAACGGGGTGAACGCCAATTAAACTCTCTAAACCTTCATAACCAAACAATTTGTTCGCGGCATCATTCGCCATGACAATTCTATCTTCGAGCAATATAGCCATAGGATCTTCTGAGCGATCAAACTGTAAACGATAAATGTCAGTAGTATCACGTAATAGTTCTGCTGCTATTTGTCTCTGAGAACGCTCTTTTCTACCTCGCTGAATTAGCATATCCACCGAAGCCAAAAACACAGCTGGCTTAACGTTCTTCTCCAAAACAACGTCACCAGACAGCTTCAAATAATTTTCTTTGTTATCTTGCTTAGATTCCGTAGATAAAAACAGAATAGGAGTATTGTACCAAGCTGAATCTTGTCGAATCACTTTCGCTAACAGTGGAGCCAAGCACCCAGGAATATTAATATCGAATATAACAATATCAGGCTCAAACTCTGATAAAACGTTCAGACATGCTAAGGGTTGATTAAGCTCTCGGACAACCATTCCAGAAGCGTTAAGCATTTCGCCATAAGATGTAAGAGAGTCATTAATATCACTAATGATCAAAGCTTTAAACGGGTTTGCATCCTTCAAATTACCAAGGCATTCATTTAGAGCTTTTGTTAATTCGAAACAACTCAATGGCATACAAAAAAAATAATCACCGCCACGCGCAGCTACAAGTCGTGTTTCAATATCATTACGATCAGATATATAAATTATAGGGGGGCAGTTATTTTCTTTATTTAGCATCTCAAGAACATCAGCACCAACAACTTGGTTGTTTAATACCGTGTCATTATTTAAAGCTATGGTTATGATAATTGCAGAGGGAATGGCCTTGCAACAGGCGGAGTCGAAATCACTTAAGGTAGAATAGTAATTCAACCGAGCATTAGATTGCTTAAGCTTTTTCTGGAAATCTAGGCTAAATATGCCGACTGTATCAAACACATAGATCAGTGGGTCTTCGCTGTTGTTTTTCTCACCCTCTTCAGCTAGCATTTACCTATACCTCTTTAGTTTGCATGGCTTGGCGAACTAAAACCTCTAGGTCACCTGCTAAAATAGGTTTAGTTAATAAATGTACGCCTTTTGGTAAGCCACCTCTACCATTAATATCATCATCAGACAGCCCTGACACCACGATTACTTCAGTTTTATCTAACTCTGGCAAGCCATCTAAAGCCTTAACCATTTGAAAGCCATCCATATTCGGCATCATCAAATCGGTAATAACAATATCGGGTGTGGTATGTCCAATTTTAACCAAACCTTCATAGCCATCATTCGCAGTAATAACTGAGGCATTCAAGTCCCATGCTTGTAAATATTTTTGATACAGCCTTTGCTGTGAAACGTCATCTTCAACAATGACAACTGTTAGCCCTTTATCAGTATGTTGAGTTTGCTGACTGCCTAAAGCTTCTTCTTGTTTATTTAAAATTTCTTCTACTGAAGTACGCGCGATACGCCGATGTCCACCACTGGTAGTCCATGCTTTCAAATGCCCACTATTAGCCCAAAGCTGTATCGTACTCACAGCAACCCCTAGAAGCTTAGCGGCTTCCCGGCTTGAGAAGTACTCTTTCTGTTTATCTACCATACAGACCTCTGCTTTTTACATATCATTTATGCGTAATAATTGCTCGGGAATCTTACTTAAAGGAATTTCATAGTCAAGAGCGCCTCTCTATTGATACTTCTACCAGGAAATTATCTTTTGTAAGGGAACATTCTTGACCCAGACATCTCCCGTATTTACAACAAAAATACGGCGATGGCCTGTGTCACCTACATGAGCGCCATCTTCACTTATGTCCTGCTGAGAAGATCTATATTTAGTGGGAAGTAAGCTCAACATAGTCACCCGCCTAAATCTTTCGGTAGATCGTAGGGGCCAATACTTCCAGCCCATCATGAATGCCTTTCAGAGATTCAGAATGACCGATAAACAAATAACCATTGGGCTCTAACTGTTCTACAAGTTGTTTTATTATTTGTCGTTTAGTGTCTATATCAAAATAAATCAATACGTTACGTAAAAAAATAATATCAAAAAGGCCGACATTCTCCAAAGGCTTTTTTAGATTCACCGATGCAAAAGATACTTTTTGACGTAAAGCCTTCTCGATCAGCAAAGAGCCTTCATGTTCCCCGGTTCCCTTCAAACAATACTTGTGCAGATATTCCTTAGGTATGCCATCGATACGGTTTTGCAAATATAAGCCTTGTTGAGCGGCTTTAAGTACTCTGGCACTAATGTCAGAACCAAAGATACGCCATGGGCGACTGCCAAGTTTATCATCTAATAACATGGCTAAACTGTAGGCCTCCTCCCCCGTTGAAGAAGCGGCACTCCAAATCTTAAAGGTTTTTCCACCCTTCCAAGCAGGTAGAATTTTTGACGCTAAAAAATCAAAATGCTTTGGCTCTCTAAAAAAATAAGTTTCATTAGTCGTGAGCAAATCAATCGTTATCTGACGCTCTCCATGCTGTGGAGAGGCAATCATCAAATCATAATATTTCTGAAAACTATTAAGCGAATAATGACGTAAGCGTTTACCCAAACGAGAGCTCACTAAAGATTTTTTCTCGTTGCTTAGCTTGATACCTGCAATGTCATAAATGAACGCTCGAAATGCATTAAATTCAGTGTCTGTAATAGTAAATTGATACATTTAATACTCCCACTTTAACCGAACTTATAATGATTATTGTTTGAATAACTATTCACTCACAGGAAATCATTAATTTAGTGGTGTACAACTTCCGAAAGCTCTGCCACACAAAGTATCTTTTCAATGTTTAACAGCACCAGTAACTTCTTATTTCGCTTGCCTAAACCGGCAATAAAATCGGTTCTTATTTTAGTGCCAAATGATGGCGCTAGCTCGATGTCCCTATCTAAAATGTCTATCACTTCATTTACGACATCAACCGTAATGCCAATTTCCATCTTTTGATTTTCATACTCAAGTTCTAAAATCAAAATACTGCTACGGCTAGTCCTCATTGACGGCGCTTGTGAAAAACGTATTGCCAAGTCAACAACAGGAACAACACTCCCCCGTAAATTAATCACTCCGGCAATAAAGTCGGGCATCATCGGGACTTTAGTGACGCAGCCATACTCGACAATTTCTTTAATATTTAAAATATCAATGCCATAGATATCTTCATCCAGCTGGAATGTGAGAAACTGCGTCACCTCCTTTAGGACTAAATTTTCTAAAATATTGTCGTTTTTATGCTCTTTTATGGTATTCATCTGCATAGCTAACTCCTCAACTTAAAAGCGCTGAAACTGCGACTCATCAAGTTCGGCAACATCTTCGGATACATTCAAGTTATAACTTTTATTAGCAGGCTGAACAGCCCTCGAAAGAGACGGTGAAGAGTGAGTACTTTTTGTAGGATTTGACGCTAAGCGGAAAAAACCCACCACTTCCTGTAAGCTTGTCGCCTGCGCTTGCATTTCTTCAGCTGTCGCGGCTAGTTCTTCTGATCCAGCTGCATTTTGCTGAGTAACTTTATCAAGCTGCTGCATAGCACTATTTATTTGACCAACACCTGACGACTGCTCTTCTGATGCGGCACTAATTTCCTGTACTAACTCTGCAGTTCGCGTAATATCAGGCACCATTTTTTCAAGTAAAGAGCCTGCATTCTCAGCTACTTTGACACTGTCTCCGGTCAAGCTACTTATTTCTGAAGCAGCAACTTGGCTTCGCTCGGCAAGCTTTCTCACCTCGGCCGCTACGACCGCAAAGCCTTTACCATGTTCACCGGCACGGGCGGCTTCGATAGCAGCATTTAGCGCCAACATATTTGTTTGATAGGCAATATCTTCAATAATCGATATCTTTTCAGCAATTTCTGACATGGCTTTAACGGTACTTGCTACTGACTGCCCTCCCTCACTCGCTGCAGAGGCAGACTCTGTTGCAATTTGATCGGTAATTTGGGTATTCTCACTATTTTGGCTAATGGATGCCCCCATTTCCTCTATAGATGCACTTGTTTCTTCAACACTCGCAGCTTGCTCACTTGCTGCCTGACTTAAAGAGTTTGCCGTATCACTTACTTGCCCAGCTGCCGATGAAATTTGGTCCGAATTACCCTGAATATGCTGCACAACGTCGATCAGTTTTAATTGCATATTAATCATTGCAGCATAAACACCTCTGCGTTTATTTTTATCGGTTTGGCTTAAGTCCATGCTCAGATCTCCGTCCGCAATGCTCTCTGCAAGTTCTCTTACCTCTTCAGGATCTGCACCAAGCTGTCTCATGACACGACGTACAAACAATACTGCGATACCAACAATAAATACAATAGCTACCAGCATCACTATAATGATGGCAATTTTAAGTTCATTAACCGTTCTAAAAGCCTCTTCCTCATCAATTTCAGCTAGAATCACCCAATCCAGACCTTTTATCTCAAGAGGCGCATAAGCAGATAGAACATTGATATTACGATAATCTGGCGTAATTTCAGCCCCTTCAGCGCCAGCGATGGCTGATATTGCTGTTTCTGAGCTGATCTCTGTTGCCAAAATAGTGTTTTCTTCAGAAAAACGAGACTGTGATCGCATCAGTTTATCTGGCCCGACTAAATAAACTTCGCCTGATTCTCCCAAACCTTCCTCTACAATAAGTCGTTTATTAATTTCATCTACCGGCATTTGAAATACCAATACACCCTGCATTTCGTCATTAACGAAAATAGGTGATGAAATAAACGAAGCTGCGGCATTATAAGAAGGCAGGTACCAGTCAAAGTCATTAATATAAGTTTCATTTTGAGTGCGTGCATTTGCTGCTTTTCTAACGACTTCAGCTAAACCGGTATTTTTGTGGGCGCCTTTATATAAGTTAGTGCCGTAATCTATTTCCTTAAAAACCGAATAAATCACATCACCTGTTTTATGATCAACTAAAAATATGTCGTAATAGCTGAACTTTTCCAGATAACTACGTAAAATCGGATGATTCTCAGCATGCGCTTTTGAATAGGCAGAACCATCTTTAGCGTCGTTAAGTTGTGCTTTGCTGCCATTGGGGTGTGTATTATTTGAGATATAAAGATACTGCGCGATCAAGCCTGAATTTGACTCAGCGATTAACCCTGAACTAGAAATTGATTCACCGGTATCCTGAGAAAATTTACGTCCAAACTCATTATCAAAAAAACCACGAACGTCCTTTTTGTAATCTGCCAACTGAGCCTTATTCACGTTTAAGTCTTGGGTTAATTGATGGAAACTATCACGTCCCGCCATCATGAGATCCGCTGCAACTTTAGACTCAGATAATGTCAGTACTTGTGCTTCAATCTGTTTGAAATAAGCCTCAAGCTCAGATTTTTTTACCGTTTTCAGTGATTTGAGTTGATCAAAACCTTTATCACGAAGAGCGTTATCAGCACCGTTAAGGGCATACAAACCAGTGCCGACCAAGGGTACTAAACCTGCAAATAGCATGGAGATTATTAGCAGCCATTTCATTTCAATATTTTTAAACATAATCACACCACTTTTGATTTTGAATTTTTTACTATGAGATTACTGAACTTAACACTACAACGTTTAGGGATAATCGCTAATTAACTAGCCGCACCTTGAACACTGCCTACCTGAGAAATCTCATCGACAGACAATACATTTTTAATATCCATAAGAATTAAAAGCGCACCATCCACCTTTGCCATCCCTTTTATAAAATTTGTTTGAATATTATTACCAAGAGCTGGCGCAGGTTCTATTTCATTGGTATTTATATCAAGAACTTCGTTGACCATATCTACAGTGACACCAAGTTCAATGCTAAGATCTTCATTTTTAACATCTAGAATAATGATGCTCGTTCGCTTGGTATGCCTTGAGCTCTCACCGGTGAACCGTTTACTCAAATCAATGACAGGCAGAACACTGTCACGTATATTAATAAGCCCTGAGACAAAGTCTGGCGTCATAGGTACTTCGGTCACTTCGCCATATTCAATAATTTCTTTAATATTCAGAATATCTAAGCCGTAGACTTTATTGCCCAAGATAAAGGTAAGGTACTGAGCAACTTCAGCTGAAAAACTTGCATCGAGACCTTTGTCATTTTCTAGTTGTTGCACCACACTCTCCTTTGCTCTAAAACTTGCTTACCATGCTCTCTTCATCGCCATGTTGATCTAAAAGTTACAATTTAAATTTTTACTGTGTTGTTGAGGTATAAAACTATTCTGACCAGAATCAATCACTCGGTTCACCATTTCTGGAATATCAATGATCATAGCTACTTCACCACTTCCGAGGATGGTCGTGCCACTAATACCCTTTAAATTTTGAAAGACTTTACCTAGCGGTTTTATGACGGTTTGATTCTCACCCAATAATTCATCTACAACGAAGCCCGCTTTCTTACCCGCAAACCTGACGACTACAATATTTTCTCGACACTCATCATTTTTGTTGGTTTGTACTATTTCAGTAGCAACAGGGTGCATGCCAAACATTTCTTTCAAATGCATAAAGGGTAAAATTTCGCCGCGCAAATTAACGTAATTAGCGCGTTCATCACCACCATGCAGGGCATCATTTAATTCGATGCATTCCTCCACCATATCAAGAGGCACGATATAGTGAGCATCACCGACGCGTACTTGAAAACCATCAATTATAGCAAGCGTCAAAGGCAAACGAATCGAAATAGTACTCCCCTTACCAACTGCACTTTTAAGCTCTACTTGGCCTCGCAGGGATTCAATGTTCTTGCGCACCACATCCATACCCACGCCACGTCCAGAGATATTGCTGACAGTTTCAGCCGTTGAAAATCCCGCCTCAAAAATCAAGCGATAGATTTCCTGATCACTCAATTGCTGGTTCTCTTGTATTAGGCCTTTGTCTAAGGCTTTAGTAATAATTTTCTCTTTTGAAAGGCCGCCACCATCATCACTAATTTGTATAACAATGCTGCCGGAATCATGAAATGCATCTAAGTTGACAACGCCTTTTGCAGACTTTCCTGCCGCCAACCTATGTTTAGGTGACTCAATACCATGATCAATGGCATTTCTGACCAAATGCATAAGCGGGTCACCGATTTTTTCGATTAAGGTTTTATCTAGTTCTGTTTCCGCACCACTTATACGTAGTTCAATATCTTTTCCCGTATCTCGACTAACCTCACGAACAACGCGTTTAAATCGATTGAAGGTTTCACCAATCTGCACCATTCGTAAACCCAATGCAGTATCTCGAACCTCTTCTACTAAACGCAATAAATTACCCATGGCTTCATTAAGATCAGAGTCGCCTAGACGTCGTGCATTGAGTTCAGAGTTAGCTGAGCCAATCACCAGCTCACCCACTAAGTTAACAAGACTTTCTAACTTTAAAGCATTAACTCGAATTGTCTGTTGAGCGTTACCTTGTTGCTGTTTGATAACACTTTGTTTTTTAATGGCGGCATCAACAACCGCTTGTTGAACAACTTGCTGGCCTACCGCTATTTTACCGAGAGGTGGCACTTTCTGTTCAGCACCACTAGCCGTCACTTGATCGGTTATTTTATCTTGAGTACTAAGAATGTTATCTTTTTCATGTGTGGTAAGCGCGCCACAAGCGACTAAAATATCGCCGATACGCATCTGTTCTTCAGGCAGGTCTTCAATTAGTTTTATATACGAATCAATATGACTGTGCGGTGGCAAAATACATATTTTGCAATCATCTTGTACAAATTCAAAAACTTCTTCGAGTGCTTCTTTATTTGTACTAGGTGCAAACAACTCTAATTCAAAGCCTAAATAACAGCTCTCGGAGTCAAACTCTGCCCACACAGGTATCGCATCACTAATCGTCGTGACATGCTTAACTTCTCCGATATTATTGAGATAGCTTATAAATGAAGCGGGCTCCATACCATTACGTAAGGTATTAAGACCAAAGCGAAGTGAGATATGCCAATTTTCATTAATCACGCCGTCATCATCTTCATCGCTTAGTTCAAGCTGCCCAGTCGTAAGCTTATTTTTTTCTGTCAGAATAGCGCCTGATGAGTCCCCCAAATAAACAGAGAATTTATTGAGCAAAGATTCATCATTTTGCTTAAGGTCTGGATCTAAAACCTCACCCTCTTGAAGGCTATGCTCTACTAATTTTTCTAGATGATCTCGACTAGATAGAAACAGAGAAACCATTTCGTCATCAACCGTTAAGGCTCCCTCTCGAATTTTAACCAGCACACTTTCAACAATATGCGTAAAATCAACAATCGTATTTAGGCCAAATAAACCAGCCGCACCTTTTATAGTGTGAAAGGTTCTAAATAAGTCATCTATGCCTTCAAGTGTGTCTGTAATATTATTCAGGTCATCTAAGTTGAGCAAAGCTTGCTCGGCCAAACTTAATAGGTCCTCAGCTTCATCGGCGAATATTTGTAAGCCCTCATCACTCATAAGCTGTCACCAATATTAAGCTCACCACTAAGGCCAAAGTCATTCACTAATTTTGTAACTGAATGACTCATTGCGCTAAGGTTGAATTCTTTTTTTTGTCTCATTAGCTCTGCTTTGAATGCCAGCAAAAGTTGAATTCCAGCAGAGTCAACCTCTTCAACACCAGCAAGATCTATCTCGAACTGGCTATATTTATCCAACTCGTTGGAAACGTTTTTCTTTAAAGTTTCAACCTCATAAATAGTCAAGTCTTCATCAAAAATAAAACCACACAAACCTTCGGTAGATTTAAAGTCTTGCTCAATTCTTAGCGCCATGAGTTTCGCCCTATTCTATTGTTCTCGTCTTTACACCATGTTTACGCAACCAACTTATCAATTACCTGCAAAAGCTTCTCTGGCTTAAATGGTTTTGTCATCCAAGCTTTGGCGCCTGCGGCTTTACCGGCATTCATTTCAGTCCGTCCAGCCTCTGTAGTCAGCATGCATATTGGGGTAAATCTGTAAGCTGCTAGTTTTTTTACTTCTATTACTAGCGCGATACCATTCATATGAGGCATATTGACATCAGTAACAATAAGATGAACTTTTTGACCGGTTAGTTTTTTGAGTGCATCAACACCATCAGTAGCCTCAAGCACTTCAAAACCCTCTTCTCGCAAAGTATTACCAACGACGCTACGGACAGAAGCTGAATCATCTACAACCATTATTGTTTTAGCCATTTCTCAACCCTCTAAAGAACAGTATTTTCTAAGCAATAAACCGTCGTATTTCTCATGCATTTATTTTCTATGTACCCAGTATTGTTCACCAAACCATAATCGTCAATATGATTAATATAATCATTTTCATCATTTTGTAAGCGTAAGTATATATACTTACTTGCCACGATATATAACTTTAAGGAATATGCCCACACAGTTTGACTTACGGCTATTTTTATACGAATTCAGGACGAATTAGTTTTTTATGGATCGGATATAAGAAGTTATCTCGTCGGTTATTACAGTCAGACAGGACCGCATCGTCATAACGATAGTCTGAGTCCGAACAAGGCAGAAAAAGAGTACTGGAAAAGCTATAAAACAGTGGCCAATTTTTGTTGACCACTACAGACATCATTCAAAACTATTTTGAAACACACCGCTAGCACGGGCAATACGTTTTGAATTTACAATAAAGTAGCAATTAGCAAATGCCATCTTGCGACCCACCTTTTGCAAGTCGGTTTTTATTTCAATCCATTCACCCAACTTAGCAGACCCGGCATAATCTATCGTAAGACTAGCCGTGACAAATGGTACAGGCGTCTCTCCTGAAAAAGCCGCATTATACCCTAGCGCAATATCAGCGAGACTACTAAATACGCCGCCATGAACCTGGTCTCTAGCATTACAGTGTTTTTTTTCAGCCTTAAAGCCGATTACCAGCCCACTTTGCGTTTTCTTATTGTATATAGGCCCCAATAATTCCAAATATGGACTACTTCTAAATATGGGTTCAAACCCTTCTGGGATAGCATTCATCACTCGACGTTTCCTTTTCTATCATCATTTCTTATTTCTATAATCAATGCGTATCGAATTGTTGCAGTAAGACATCATTGACCCAACTATTAAGCTTATAATCTTTGATAAAACCACAATGACCACCATACTCTTGAATGCTGACAGTCACTTGGGGTGAGGGCTTAATCTGATTGAAATCATTAATCGGTATCACAGGGTCATCTTTCGAGGTGATGATGACTGTAGGCACCTCAATATCAGATAACGCCCCTCCAGTTAAGGCATAGCTATTAAAATAATCATCGACGCGATTAAACTCGGTATGCTGTTCAACTAACATTTCTGTCAATGCCATTAAGTCTCGCGAACTTTTTACATCTTCAATAGCGACTTTTTCAGGATAAGCCTGATGTTTCAATTTCAAAGACTTCCGCCATTTACGCATAAAATAGGTACGATACATAACAGCACCTTTTTCTAAAGCTGTCATGGTATTGATGGGCTCGACAACCGGGCTGATAGCTATCACTTTTTTCAATTTCAACTCATGACTTTTAGCGCGCATGGCAAGTCGCAAAGCAAAGTTACCGCCCAGAGAAAAGCCGACGAAATAGGTAGACTCACGAGAAAATAAACTATTTATCGATTTTATCGCCGCCACGATCTCGTCGATCCGTGCGCCGTGAAATAGCTCTGGGTTGAGATGATGGCTCGGGCCGTGATCACGTAAATGGAGTCGTAAAACATCATAACCCTTATTGTAAAGACAGGCCGCTGAAGACAATAAATAACTTGATTCAGCGCTCCCTTCCCAGCCATGTAGAAGAACCACCAATGGGCGATCATAGTTTGAGCCATGCGGTTCGTGTTCAGAAATAATGCAATGTAAGCGTGTATTCTCCCCCGCCTGTAATATTTCATCCCTACTTACATGCAACATATCTTTAGCTGCTTGTAGTAACCTCGGCTTTCGCAGCTTACTGCTTGCCAGGATCGATTGAACATGTTTATTTCGTAGCAGTTTTGGCGGTTTGAATAACATGCTATCGACGCTCGATCGACTTGAGTACCGAATGGAAGCCCGCCGCCCCTTGTTTATTAAATAATCTATCAAACAAAAGCTTACCTAATAACGGAATCCCTATATGCCCTTTCGAGGCCCAAACCACTCGGGTAAACTCACCCTCCTCAGAGAGTTTAATTTCTCCGAGGTCATGACGAACAGGTAAAGGCTTAGAAGACTCTATATGATAATTTAATTGATAGGGTCGTTCAAAATGTGTAATTCGCTCCTGAAATACTAATGCCCCCAAATCCACTTCCCTTAACGCGCCTTCACCATTGAGCTCTTCCCTTCCAAACTCCAATAAACGGGCAGATTTTATGCCGGGAAATTGACCATAGTCTTCATGCGCGGCTAACATTTCAAACACATCATTTATGTGCTTTTTAACCACTCTTTCAACTCGTATATTAAACATATTATTCCTAAATCCTTGTATTCCTAGAACAGTATTCCTAAAACATGGCGTTCCTAAAATACGGTATTCCTATTTAATTTAAATCCGCTCAATACTGCCACGTTGAATCTATTATTCGCCATTGTTTAAGAACTCAAGATACACCTGCGCTAATTCTTCAGCTTCGGCATCCAGCATGGCATGTGTCCCACCCTGAATCAGGCGTAGCTTTGCATGAGGTATACAGTGACATAAGGCTTCTGAATGATGCGCACCAATAATCATGTCGTTATCCCCAGTAACAACCAATGTCGGTTTACGAAAGTGCTTCAACTTTTTACGACTATCAAAACGCTGAACCGCCATAAATTGTTTGATGACTGTGCGCGTTGGCGTACGCTCCCGGGTTGTTCGATTGACAAAGCGGTTAATGATATCGCTATCGTCAACCTTACAATCTTTTGAAAAAAGTAGATCCAGAATGAACTCTTGTAGACCACGATCACGCTTACGAAGATATGACAGCCAGGCTTGCTGTTGCTCTTTGTTTAAGCCTCGAATAATACCTATTTTGGCTGAGCTTGATGTTAAGACCAACTTCTTTACACGGTCGGGATAGTGAATGGCCATGGCTTGTGCGACCATTCCGCCCATAGAAACACCCAACACGGAGGCTGAGGATAAGCCAAAATCATCCAATACTAGCGTGGCATCTTTTGCGAGGTCTTTAATGCTGTAAAGACCCAGTGGATCTTTTGATAAGCCGGTTCCACGGTGATCCATCAAAATCAGTAAATAATGATCCTCCAAGCGCGAAAGCAAAGACTCCGGCCACCACGTTCGATTGCCCTGCCAACCCATCAACATTAACAGCGGTTGACCCTGCCCACGGGTTTCATAATAAATTCGCTTACGCCCTATACTTGCATAGGCCATCACGTACTCCTCAACTACTGAATTTAAGCCCTCCATCCTTTATGACTACACTAACGTAGTCAATTGAGAGATATGCACGA
>Ga0105353_1000840_pt1 | contig 16522 bp, 14 predicted proteins | sample EN1Hudsemesocosm_2_FD_83657 | JGI IMG/M metagenome (GOLD analysis project Ga0105353, IMG submission 83657) | Methane-oxidizing microbial communities from mesocosms in the Hudson Canyon - EN10B Hudson Canyon | ecosystem: Environmental > Aquatic > Marine > Cold seeps | place: Hudson Canyon...
ACTGGTACAGTTAAGTGGTTCAACGAATCTAAAGGTTTTGGTTTCATCGAGCAGGAAAACGGCCCTGACGTTTTCGCTCACTTCCGTGCTATCCAAGGTACTGGCTTCAAAACTCTTGCTGAAGGCCAAAAAGTTGAGTTCACTGTAACACAAGGTCAGAAAGGACCACAAGCTGAGAACATCGTACCTTTATAATTTAAAGGTACCGGCTAGAAATTTTAATTAATTTCTAAGCAGTTCAAGTTTGAAAAAGGCTAAACCGAAAGGTTTGGCCTTTTTTTATGCCTGTCGTTTAGCGATTTAATACAAACTTAGTAACTATGCAGCAGCTTTTAAAACGACCCATGATTGGGCATTTATTCCACAAAACGACGTGAATACCTCGGTCGTGCCTCCCTATCCATGTAGCCTTAGGTTCGGCAATCCCTGCCTCGCATATTTGCTCCATAAATACCCAATAATAGATCTGACTCTGTCTTAACTTGAATTACCTGAATAGTTATAAAATAAAAGAACTTATGCTTTCAACTGAAAGGTTAGTGCGAATCGCAGACAAAAAAATCCCCAGCATAGGCTAGGGATCTAATGAGCACTTATATTATTTAGCGAGGCTTATGACGTTGGCCATTGCTATTAGCCCAAGGGCTATCAGAACCACCGCTGGTATTTTTAGCGGCTGGCTTAGAGCGACGTGATGAGTTTCCGGTGCTATTCCCCGAGTTGTTACCACCTTGTTTATGCTGCTTAGTACTGTTCGCTGCGTGCTGGCCGTCATGATGCTCACTGCGAGGGTTAGCTCGCTTTGGCTTATTAGCTCTTGGTGCACGAGCATTCAGTTTCGATTCCGGTAAGCGACTTACTGGCTCAAATCCAGGCAATATTTCACGCTCTAACAATTCACCAATAACGCGTTCAATAGCAAAAAGCTCTTTGGTTTCATCCGCGCATACTAATGAGACGGCATGGCCTTCAGCGCCGGCACGACCGGTACGACCGATACGGTGAACATAATCCTCAGGAACATTGGGTAAATCAAAGTTCACAACTTGAGGCAGTTGTTGAATATCGATACCACGGGCGGCAATATCCGTCGCTACTAAGATACGAACTTCGCCTGCCTTAAAATCGGCCAGTGCACGAGTACGGGCACCTTGGCTTTTATTACCATGAATAGCAGCAGCGGTAATACCGCGACCTTCTAAGAATTTTGTTAACTTGTTCGCGCCATGCTTGGTACGGCTAAAGACAAGTGCCTGTTTCCAGTTGCCATCTTCAATTAATCTGGCAAGTGCAGCAGGCTTCTGTTTCTTATCAACTGGATAGATCCACTGCTTAACCAATTTCGTCGTAACGTTTGGTGGTGCAACAGAAATTTCAACAGGGTTATTCACAAGACCTTTGGCTAATGCACGGATGTCATTAGAGAAGGTTGCTGAGAATAATAAGTTCTGGCGGTTTTTCGGCAGAGCTTTAATGATTTTTTTAATATCGTGGATAAAGCCCATGTCTAGCATGCGGTCAGCTTCATCTAAAACCAAGAATTCTAACTGCGCGAACTTAATAGCGCCTTGGTTCATTAGGTCTAATAAGCGACCTGGTGTTGCGACTAATACATCAGCCCCTTTACGCATGCGCATCATCTGTGGATTGGCTTTTACACCACCAAAGATCACACAAGACGTTAAATGAGAGTTCTTAGAATACTTATCAACATTGTCTGCAACCTGAGCTGCTAGTTCACGAGTAGGTGCCAAAACCAGTGCGCGAACTTGATTGTTTTGTACCCGAGGGCCTTTAGCCAGCATCTCTAAAATGGGTAATGTGAAACCTGCAGTTTTGCCTGTTCCCGTTTGTGCGGCTGCCATGATGTCTTTGCCTTCAAGCACGGCAGGGATGGCTGCGGCCTGAATGGGTGACGGGATTGTATAGCCTTGTTCGGCTACAGCTTCAAGAAGGGCAGTTGAAAGGCCCAAAGAGGCAAAGCTCATAGATATCTCACATGATTTAGCGGTGGTGCAGCTTACAGCATAGCGGGTTCTAGAGCCATGGCTTGTTTTGGGCGAATACTAGTCAGTAAATAATCGTATGTCACCAAACTGTCATAAAACCGTCTTAATATGCGCGCTGTTAATACATAAATTGATTTATAAAAATAACGCCGAGCTGACGTAGAAATTAATCTTCGAACTAGCCATGGCGACGTCAAAACGAAAGGGCATAAAAATGCGTGCATTAATTAAATTATCGTCAGCTGTTTTAACGGCTAGCTTATTGACCGCATGTGGCGGTGATAGCTCTAGTTCTAGCTCGAATGCAGACAAAGCACCTACATCAGGTCAAATTAGAAACGTGATCATGATGATTGGTGATGGCATGGGCCCACAGCAGATGGGCCTATTAGAAGAATATGTAAACCGTGCGCCGAGCAACCCCTATAAAGGTAAGACAAGTGCTATGACGACCTTTTCTAAAGAAGGCGTTATGGGACTTTCAATGAACGGGCCTCATGGCAGCTTGGTTGTAGATTCAGCCTGTTCAGCGTCACAGTTAGCGACAGGTATTGCCTCGGGCAGCGAAATGATTGGTTTGGATAGCAATGGCGATAAAGTCGAAACCATTCTAGAGAAAGCCAAGGCGCTAGGTAAGGCAACAGGCTTAGTTTCAGATACCCGTATGACACACGCTACGCCAGCTGCATTTGCGGCACATCAAGCGCATCGTTCTTTGGAGAATGAAATAGCTGAAGAGATGCTTAAAGAAACAGGTGTCGATGTCATGCTTTCTGGTGGTTTACGCTACTGGATCCCACAAGGTTCAACCTCGGACTCAACTGAGTTAGCGGCATTGATTAACGAGCCTACTGTGAAAATTAAGTCTAAGCGTAAAGATGACAAGAACTTATTAACAGATGCTCAAGGCTTAGGTTATGACCTAGCGTTTAACCGTAGTCAGCTTGAAGCAGCAGAAGGAACTAAGCTATTAGGCTTATTTGCCTATTCTGGTATGAATAACGGTATTGTCTATAGCGCTGAAAAAGATTCTGCTGAACGAGTACAGCCTAGTCTGGCTGAAATGACGACCAAGGCTTTGGATGTTTTATCCAAAGACGAAGACGGTTTCTTCTTAATGATTGAAGGTGGTCAAATAGATTGGGCGGCGCACAGTAATGATACTGGCCAAATGCTGCATGAATTATTGAAATTTGATGAATCAGTACAAGCGGTTTATGACTGGGTGAAAGATCGCGAAGATACCTTAGTGATTATTACGGCAGACCACGAGACGGGTAGCTTTGGCTTCTCTTACAGTCGTACAAACTTACCGGAAGCAACGGCTTTAACCGGTGAGATGTTTAGCGATCGTGATTACCAGCCTAACTTCAATTTTGGCCCATTAGAAACACTAGACAAGCTGCATTTGCAGAAGCAAAGTTTCTACGATTTCTACGAAGCTCATATGTATGGTGCAGAAGATACGGTGACTGCCAATGAGCTCATGATCGAATTTAATAAGATTAGTGAATTTAATATTACAGAAGCGCAAGCGGCTGAGTTATTAGTTCATGTACCCAACAGCTCTAAAGAAGAAGCGGATGCTAAATACTCAGCGGGGCATAAATACTTAGGGGTAGATGAATTACCTAAGATTAATGATTTCAGTGATTTTTATGTCTATACCGAAGAGGATCATGCACCTCAAATGGCTCGTCTAGTGGCGTCTGGACAAAATACGGTGTGGGGCACGGGGACTCATACCTCAACACCTGTTGCGGTGATTGCATGGGGACCAGAGAGTGTGATCAAAAATTACGGCAGTATGATGCACCATGTGAACGTCGGTGAGAAAACGATTAAAGCGATGAATAACGAACTTTAATCTGAGTGGGTTTAACTCCCCGCCGCTTGCGGCGTATTGTAGGTTAGCCTTTAGGCTAACAACTTGTCGCGCTGAAGCACGACCTACATTAGATTACAATATACCTCTCTTCGCGAAGCGAATTTGAACCTAAGCGAGAAGCCTTGGCGCGAGGTTGTTGATTCTGAGTCTGTTAGCGAAGAAAGAAGCTGAGTGAGTAACCCCAGTCGTTGGAAATAATGCTGGGGTTACTTCATGGTTTTGGCTTGCGGGGGCCTTTAGAAAATCATGAGTTTCATACGGTGAATACCGCCAATTAAGTATAATGAATTTTAAAAATTGTCTATTTAATCGTTATAGAATTTCTAAAATTAGTTTAATCCCGAATCCACGCTGCGTTTTCGACAAAGTGTCTATACTAAAATTAAAGCTAAACATAGACACGGTGTATCAAAATGGTTTCCCAACAAAATAATAAATCTCTTAAACTACCTGAGCTTATGCTTGTGACTTGTGGCTCTTCAACACTAGTAGCCTTGGTCATAGCCGTATTCCTAGAACAGGCCGTCTTCGATAAAGGCATGTTACTTTCTGAAATGATCGTTTTTGGGCTTGTTTTTCTAATCCCCCCTTTCGTGATGTTTTTTGTTGGTAAGAATTTGCAGGTTTATGCTCTTAGTTATATTGCGCAGGCCAATAAGCTTGCGGAGGGTGATTTACGCGTTGAATTCAAGCAAGACAGTATTTGCTGGTGCTTTAATGCTCAAGCTTCTAGCTTAACTAATGCAGTATCAAGTTTACGAGATTTAGTTGATACGACCTCACAAGTCAGTACTCGCTTAGCTGGCGGGGTAAATGAAATAAGCCATGAAATCAGTACTGCAGATAGTTTAGTAAATGTCACTGCGGGTGAGATAACTCAGGTTGCTTCTTCCGTTAATGAGTTAACGTCTCGAGCTAACGAAATCACGGAGAATGTTAACCATAGTGTTGAAATTAGCCAGCGTGCAAGTTCTGTGAGTGAAGATAGTAAAAGTGTACTTCAATCGAGCAATACCAGTATTGGAGATTTAAAAACTTCATTAGATAGCGCGATGGAAAACGTTCGCTCACTAGAAGGGATGGCGAAATCAATTGATAGTATCAGTGGTGAGATTCAAGCCATTTCTGAGCAAACAAATCTACTCGCATTGAATGCGGCGATTGAAGCGGCTAGAGCAGGTGAGGCTGGGCGAGGCTTTGCGGTTGTAGCGGATGAAGTACGGACTTTATCGCAGCGAACAGCAGAATCCACGACTAATATTCAAGCGACGATTGGAGATATTCAATTAGCGGTTTCCAGCGCGAATAAAGTGGTGGCTAGCTCTCATGAATCTGCAAACCAGGTTGAAGAAAACTCAGAGCATATTCTGGCTAGTTTCGATGAGCTGAGTAATGTTATTTCGAGTTTAGATTCTCAAATTCAATTAATGGCTTCGTCAGCTAATCAGCAGATGAGTGTGACTTCAGAGATATCTAGAAACATTGAGGCCATTCATAATAATTCTGAGAATGTCACAAATTCGTTGAGTACTGCTCGCATGAAAGCGGAAAGTGCCTCCAGTGGTTCCTTAGAATTGAATCAAGCAGTAAGCAGTTTTAGTATTTAACAATGTTACAACTCTAGAAAATAAGCCCCAATAAGGAGGTAATCATAAACGTGAGTGCCGCCTTATAGGGGAGTAATGCCATTAGTGATCCTTTCGGTTTAAACCTGGGTCCATAATTTTAAGTGGAACCTCTTCATCGTCTAATAAAACTTTACCAACGGGTGTGACTCGTGTTGTTAACTCTTCGTAAAGCGGCTCGCTAGTAGCGGCTTCTTTCGCTTCTTTATGTTGCGTATAGGTTTCGGTAAACCCACAGGCAACACAGTCACGAAGTTCAGAGTCATCTTCATCACGGTACATGCGAATCTTGTCCATCTCGCCGCATTTAGGGCAGACAACACCGGCAATAAAGCGTTTTTGAATCATCTTCTGGCCCATTATGCAGCTCCCTTTTCTGTATTAATTCCACAGTGACGTAACAAAGCATCGGTTGTTGGTGCTCGACCGCGGAAGCGTTCAAATAATACCGCAGGTTCTTCACTGCCACCTTTCTGTAAAACTTCAGTTAAGAAACTTTGACCCGTGGTGGTATTGAAAATACCTTCGTCTTCGAAGCGAGAAAATGCATCGGCGCTTAATACTTCAGCCCACTTGTAGCTGTAATAACCTGCTGCGTAACCGCCAGCAAAGATGTGGCTGAAGCTGTTCTGGAATCGGTTGTACTCTACGATAGGCACGACCGCAACTTGGCTGCGGACGTCTTCAATAATGTTTTTAATATACGCTGCTTTTTCAGCATCGCTTTGTTCTGGCTGGTATTCGCGGTGCATGCGGAAATCAAATAATGAAAACTCGATTTGGCGCACCATCATCATGGCGCTTTGGAAGTTCTTGGCGGCGAGCATTTTTTCTAGCAACTCATCCGGCAGTGGTTCACCTGTTTCATAATGACCTGATATAAAGGCGAGAGCTTCTTTTTCCCAGCACCAATTCTCCATAAACTGACTTGGTAGCTCTACAGCATCCCAAGCAACGCCGTTAATGCCACTGACCGCAGCGGTTTTGATCTGGGTAAGCATGTGATGCAAACCATGACCAAATTCGTGGAATAAGGTGGTTAGTTCATCGTGAGTTAATAGTGCAGGCTTTCCATCAACTGCTGGGCTGAAGTTACAAACCAAATAGGCAACCGGTAGCTGTAAAGCTCCACCTTCTAATGTGCGGCGAACACGACACTCATCCATCCATGCACCGCCACGTTTTTTATCGCGGGCATAAAGGTCGAAGTAGAACTTGGCAATTACTGAGCCGTCTTTTTGAATGTGAAAGAAACGCACGTCGTCATGGTAAGAATCAAATTCAGTCTGTTCTTCAATGCTGATGCCGTATAAACGCTGCACGGTTTCGAACATGCCTTTTAAGACGGTATCGATAGGCAAGTAAGGGCGAATCAATTCTTGCGAGATATTGTAGCGATGTTGACGTAGTTGCTCAGAGCAATAACTAACATCCCAAGGTTCTAATTGTTCAAAGCCAAAGGTTTCTTTGGCGTAGGCACTAAGCTCACTGAATTCTTGCTTGGCTTGAGGAACGGCTTTGCTCGCTAGGTCCTCTAAGAAATCGATGACTTGCTGTGGTTCTTCAGCCATTTTACTTGCGACTGAATATTCTGCGTAATTTTTAAAATCTAATAAGTTGGATAGCTCATGGCGCAATGCCAGAATCTCATTCATAACTTCGGCATTATCAAACTTGTCATCGCCGCCGGATTCAGAGTAACGATCGGATGCACGAGTTAGGTACGCTTTGTACATTTCATGGCGTAACTCACGGTTCTCGCAATAGGTAAGAATTGGAAAGTAAGACGGGAAGTCTAAGGTGAATAGATAACCTTCCCTGTCTTTAAATTGAGAGTCCTTAGCTTGTGCCTGTTGTTGAGCAAGAGCCAAAGCTGAATCTGGCAAACCGGCTAGTTCGGCCTTATCAGTAATTGTTTTTGACCAAGCTTGGGTAGCGTCCATGACGTTTTCGCCAAACTTGCTGGTGAGTTCGGATAGGCGTTGCTTGATTTCACCATAGCGTGATTTCTTATCACCTTCTAAGGCGATACCGGCTAAGCGAAAATCGCGCAGTGCGTGTTCGATCGCTGTTTTTTGAGCGGTATCTAATGTCGAGAACTCTTCACTAGCGGCAAGCTTCTTGTAGGCTTTATACAGGTCTTGATTTTGACCCATTTCCGTAGAGTAGGCGCTCAGTAGTGGTAAGCAGGCATTATAAGCATCGCGTAGCTCGTCGCTATTGACCACCGAGTTCATGTGGCTAACCGGAGACCATGCTTGGCTGAGTTCATCGTCCCAAGCTTCCATTGGCGTTACTAGGGCATTCCAGCTCACTGGTGTTTCACCGGAGTTGATGGCACTGAGTAGTTGGTTGATACGCTGTCGATTATTATCCAGTAACTGTTCCATAGCGGGTTGAGCATGTTCAGCTTTGATCTGAGAGAATAACGGTAGAGCATTCGCAGTCGTAGGCTGGAGTAACGGGTTAGACATAGTTTGGCTCGCGATAAAAATTATGATATTCAGTATAGATGATGACGAATGCCCACAATTCAAGCTGTGTATTCAATCTACTCGGCTTAACTCTAACGATAGGTGATGCAAAAGTGAGTGATTCAGTTCGAACATATCAAGGTATGTCTCCAAAGCTCGGAACTAAAGTCTTTGTTGATCGCAGTGCCGTAGTGATTGGCGATGTAGAAATAGGACAAGACAGCTCGGTTTGGCCGTTAACGGTTATTCGCGGCGATATGCATCATGTGCGTATTGGAGAGCGCACCAGTGTGCAGGATGGCTCGGTTTTACACATTACCCACGCCAGTGATTTTAACCCCGGTGGCTATCCGCTGATTATTGGTGATGATGTCACCATCGGCCATCAAGCGATGTTACATGGTTGCACTATTGGGAATCAGGTCTTGATCGGTATGAAAGCCATGGTGATGGATGGAGTAGTGATTGAAGATAAGGACATCGTTGCGGCGGTTGCTTTGGTTCCACCCGGGAAAGTCTTAGAGAGTGGTTTTATGTATGTGGGTAGTCCTGCGAAAAAGGCGCGACCATTAACTGATAAAGAACTGCGCTTTTTTCCGTATACCGCTGCGAATTATGTGAAGTTAAAAGACCTGCATATTGCTGAAGGTTATATGGATTAAATGAACTTTCATTTATTGAAGGTACACGAGTACTAAAGAGCGCGACTGGCTCATAATGGCATACGTATTTAGGATTTCTTTAACTATGATCTCTCTGCTGTAACAATAATAATAACGCAGGTAATACCATGAACAAGCCAGTCTTAACACTCGCGGCGAGTGCAGTTATCGCATGCTCGTCTTTATATTCACTGAATACCCATGCTATGTCATCGTCGAAGCCAGCTCCCTCTGGTTATACTGAAACTCAGCATCCTATTATGCTGGTGCAAGGCATATTAGCTTTTGACTCCATCGCAGGAGTTGATTATTGGTACAAAATTGCTGATAAATTAGAATCTGAAGGTGCAAAAGTTTATACCGCTCACATCAATGCGTTTAATGGTTCCGTTGAGCGTGGCGAGCAGTTGATAGCAGAGCTCGATAATATACGTGCGGTTGATCCAAGCATTCAAAAATTCAATCTAGTGGCTCATAGCCAAGGTGGTTTAACCTCGCGCTATGTGATGAGTGTTCGCCCTGACTTAGTCGCGTCGCTCACGACGATGGGGTCTCCGCATCAAGGGGCTCCTATTGCCGATGTATTGAATAATGTTTTTACTGAAGGTTCCGTACTTGGTGGAGCCTATGAACTGATCGTTAATGCTGCGGGCTCTTTAATCGATACGCTGTCTGGTGACGGTGTTGGCAAAGGCGACGCTCGTGCATTGACTGAAGAATTTACCTCAGCTGGTGCCGCGAGTTTTAATGCAACTTATCCAGCAGGTCTACCTACTTCAAACTGCGGAGAAGGGCCTTCATCGGTAACGCTTAATGGTAATGATATTAATCTTTACTCTTGGGGTGGTGGCGATACGTTTACCAACGTATTAGATCCATTAGATTATTTATTCGGTACGACTGGGCTATTGTTTGGAGGCGAAAGCAGTGATGGCATTACCGGCAGTTGCTCTAGTCATTTTGGCAAAGTTATTCGTGACGATTATAAAATGAATCATGGTGACTTGATTAATCAGGTTTTAGGTTTGCATACCTTGTTTGATACCGATCCGCTGTCAGTTTATCGAACTCATGCAAATCGTTTAAAAACGGCAGGACTATAATATTAAGTTATGAATAAGCGTCATACCGTTTATCTAATTTCAGCCGTGCTGGCAACAGCACTGGCTGTTTTTATGAATCAAACAGATATCCCACATGTTACTTTTTCTGAAAAATCGAATTCCGAACATTTTCAAACAGAATCTGATATCTCACCCGATGAAAAAGGCACTTCGATATTAATTTCCGAAGAACCAAATCTAGCAGCTTCATTAGAGGGAACCCATCATGGCGTGAGGTTGCAATCGCGTAATCAGCAATTGATCGTGACCGCCAGTTTAAAAGACTTATTTGATTATTATTTATCGGCAGCGGGAGAAGAGAGTACGGAAGATATTGATCAGCAGATACAAGCTGAATTAGCCAAGCAATTACAAACAGAGGCTTTGAGTCAGGCTATGAGCATCTGGCAAAATTATTTAGCATACAAAAAGGAACTAGTAGAGTTCGATCATCAATATTCTACGCATTCGAGACAGCCTGAAAAATTGAAACGACTGCAATTATTACAACAACGTCAATTAGCATTAGTTGCTTTGCAAGACCAAATATTCGGGGCAAAGGTCGCCCAGATATTATTTAACTTTGACCGACAACTAGATGGCTATACATTAGAAAAGGCAGCGTTACTCGCCAGCGACTTAACGGCGGAACAGAAGCAGCAACGTCTGATTAATTTATCCGCGCAATTACCTATCGAGACGGTATTGAATTTAAAGCGTAATGATCAGCAAAAATCACTTGTCGAGATTAATCAAAAAGAAGGGCTGAGTGCTCAGCAAAAATATCAGCAGCGAGAAGCGAAGGTTGGTGCAGCAGCGGCAAGTCGATTGCAGCAGCTGGATGAAAAAAGAGCTATTTGGGAAACCAGACTAAAAGATTTCAAACAACTGAAGCAGCAGCTAGGTCAATCTGGTCTTGCGAATGATGAATATAAAACAAGTTTAGATCTACTTTATATTCAACACTTCGCACCTGAAGAACAGTTACGTGCGCGAACTTTAACGGCTAATGCAAATTAACGATAAGTTAAGAACTTTTTACCTGAGCTAATTAGGTGCTCTTGTTCGTTACAGCTAGCAATGCTGATTTTTCCTTGTTGGTTGTAAAGTAATTGGGTGATGCCTGCATTCACAAGCGTCCAATTAAATTCAAACGCATATTCATCACTCAAACCTAAGCAGTGTTGAATGATTGCCGTAATAGGACCACCAGAAGTAAAAACTACCACGTCTTTTCCCCCAGATTTTTCTATGATATCGAATAGCGCCTGTCGGCAGCGCTGAGTAAATTGCTGCCAAGATTCAATATAATCACTATCATGCTCGCCGCTGATCCAGCGATTAATGGCTGTCGAAAATAGATCTTGAAATGCTTTTTTAGGATTTTGTTGCTTTACCAAGTAAGCCCCTAGAGCTGCTTTTTGCACAAGGTGATTGCTGACAATTCCTTGGGCATAATAACCCGGTATATTGAGTTCGGTATGCGCTGCAGAAATGATGTCATCACTATCAAACTCGTTAAATCCAGCATCCTCAATAACAGGCCCATAAGCATGCCATGCTTTTTGAGCCCCTTGCATTGTCTCTCTATGGCGACGCATGTCTCCATGAACAACTAGTTTGGCTTCAATAGAGCGGGCGAGCAATGATTGCCCAACCAGCTCACCTTGCTGGTGGCCTAAATCGGATAGCTGATCATAATCGAGTTTATTAAACCCAGCTTGGCCGTGACGGACGAGATAAATTGAGGCCATTATTTCTGCTCCATCAGTTAATGTGAGATTCTTTAATGATTTTCTTACAGCGCCAATTAATGTAATGCACGATTAACCAGAAGTTTTTAAACGCTTTATTATCCGTTTGTTTATGGTGATAACGGTAATAAATTTGCTGCACAATAACGGCTAAGCGGAATAAACCAAAGACTTCGTAGAATGCCCAGTTAGATTTATCAAAACCCATTTTATCGCAGTAATAATCAACTACTTCATCGCGTTTCAGCATGCCTTCTAAGTGGGTAGGTTGACGGCGGATTTGACGCAAAAACCAATCGTCATCGCTTTGAACCCAATACGCTAAGCTGCTGCCTAGATCCATTAATGGGTCACCTAAGGTGGCCATTTCCCAATCTAAAACACCAATAATATTCTGTGGATCTTTAGGATCTAATACGACGTTATCCATGCGGTAATCGTTGTGGATTATACAGGTAGCCACATCATCTGGCTGATTACGCTTGAGCCAGTCCATAGTGTTATTGAAGCTTGGTACATTCCACGTTTTTGATTTTGTATAGCGACCGCTCCAACCATCGACTTGGCGTTTTACATAGCCTTGGCCTTTGCCTAAATTATCGAGCCCAGCAGCCTGGTAATCTACCTTATGCAAATCAATCAGTTTATCTAAAACTGACAAACTGAAATTTCTGTTTTCTGTAGCCGATAATTTCATGCCACGAGGAAAGTTATTGCGTGGGATAATACCGTGCAATCTTTCCATCACGTAAAAATCACAATCAATAATTGATTGATCGTCGCAGAAGGCGATCATGTCGGGCACAAAAGGATAAACGGGCTTTAGCCCTTTCATGACATTAAATTCACGTTTCATGTCATGAGCGGAGGCCGCTTTATGACCGGCAGGTGGGCGACGTAAAATTAAGTCGCCACCTTTTACCGAGTCAGGATATTTTAGGTGGTATGTTAGGTTCGAGGCGCCGCCAGAAAACTGTTTTACTTTGGGTAGTTCATCTCCCAAGTTTATACCTTGCTTACTCAGCCAGTCGTGAACGGCTTGCATGTCAAAAGCATCGCTGCTGCGTAATTCTTTGGCTTGGTCAATAAATTGTTCTTGAGTCATGTAGCTTCCGACAGGCGCTGATAGTTAAAGTATGATCGTATTTAAATATTTATTTTGCTGCTTGTACTGGATCGTATTTTTTCATTTTAGCCGCAGTACTATCGACTAATCGGGTATACAACCAAGGCATGTAACGTTTTACAAAATAAGCACGGCGGCCGATTTTATGGGGGTTACAGATCAGTTTGTTTTTCTTCATATCTCGATAGCAAATATCCGCAACATCATCAGCATCCAGTTCAGACGATTCAAATACTTTATCGACCATCTTCAATAACTGCGGGTCACTGGTACGCATGCCTTTATCTAAATTGGTGCGAAAGAACCCTGGGCATAATACGGTGGTGCCGATGCCATAAGGTTTTAACTCGTGGTGCATGGTATCGCTTAGAGCAACCACGGCTGCTTTAGTAACATTATAAGAAGCCATTAACGGTGCAGCCATTAAACCAGCCAGTGATGCTGTATTAATAAAATGACCACTGCCTTGGGCTTTCATCATTGGAGTAAATGCACGACATCCGAGAGCAACGCTTTTCAGGTTAATGTCGATCACCCATTCCCAAGTCGACCAGTCACCTTGTTCAATGCGGTCACCTGTCGCGACACCGGCGTTGTTTATGACAACATCAATACCCTGCCAGCGCTGTTCAACTTCTGCCAATAGGCTCTGCCATTGCTCGGGTTGAGTGACGTCAATGTTATAGAGCCAGCCTTTACCACCTGCTTGCTCTACGAGTTTAAGTGTTTCAGCTGCGCCTTCTTGATTGATATCGGCAATACAAATATCTGCGTTTTCTTTCGCAAAGCGTATTGCTAGAGCGCGCCCTAAGCCGCTTGCTGCGCCAGTGATTAGTACTTTGCTCATCGTAAGATAACTCTTATGGGAATTTATTGATCCTATACTAAAATGCTATCAACTATCTATGAACTGAATAGTTTTAATGAGACTATATTCTTAATATTTATGATAAATGGCTAAAAAAATGATTAATATCGATATATCTCGGGTAGACCTCAACTTATTCGTGGTATTTGATGTGATTTATCGCGAAGGTAATTTAACCCGTGCGAGTGAGGCGTTGAACTTGTCTCAGCCAGCGGTGAGTCATGCTTTGTCGCGCTTAAGAACTCGCTTTGACGATCCGTTATTTGAGCGTTCTGGTAAGAAGATGGTGCCAACGCCACTGGCAAAAGCCATTATTGAGCGTGTGCGTGAAGGTTTAGGTAATTTAGAATCAACTCTAAGCGATGGTTTGGTTTTTAACCCTGCGATGGCGGAGCGAACGTTTACTATCGCCATGCGGGATGTGCTTGAAGCGAAAGCCCTGCCTGAAATTGCCCAGCGTCTGAAATTGATTGCTCCTCATATTAGTATTCGCAGCGTTCAAATGTCGCGACGAGAGTTAGAGAATGCCTTGATTCGTGGCACTATCGATTTTGCCGCCGACGTACTGATTCCTGTTTCCAAGCAAGTACATCATGGTTTAATTGGCAGCGAGGGGTTGTCGGTAATGATCGCCAAGAATCATCCTTTGGCTACCAAAGTCAGCTCAGGTACTTTTAGCATGAAGGATTATTTGCAAGCTAAGCATATACAAGTATCTAGCCGTGCCAGTGGCCCTGGTATCGAAGATGTCGCGCTATCTCGTTTGGGCGAAAGTCGCGATATCGCGATGCGCTGCCAGCATTATTATGCCGCTGCCAAGGTGGTTGAAAAAACAGATTGGCTAGTAACCTTGCCGACCACGTATGCCTCGGCGTTAAGTGATGAAAGTAATCCTAATAACCCTTATATTATTTTTCCTTTGCCCTTTAAAGCTGAACCATTAGAAGTGCATTTATATTGGCATCATAAAGCAGAGCAGGATCCAGCAATGGTATGGTGTAAGCAGCAAATTGAAGATCTGTTAATGGGCTAGAGCAAATTAATCACTGACAGGGAGTAATAATGAAAAAAGATGAGTTAGCGCGTGAAGTGAACCGACTGGTTGAATCTCAGCAAAGTGGAATGTTGTCGACCTATGCGGAAGTCGATAGTGATACTGAGAAGCTGCCGGCGGCGGGTTTTCCATTTGGTTCGGTTATTCGTTATGTTCTGGGGCAAGGTGATGAATACAACGGTATGCCTATTCTATTACTGAGTCGTATTGCCGAGCACAGTAAACATATTATCCATAATAATAAGGCCTCTTTATTAATTTCTGATCAAGAAACCCATGATGATGTACAGCAAACAGCTAGGGTTACTTTATTAGGAGTGATGATTAAGTTGGATGCGGATGAACCTGCGTTGCAGGCTAACGGGGAAATCTATTTTCAGCAGTTCCCAGAAACACGTGATTATTTTCAGTTATTAGATTTTGATTTCTATTATCTTCATGTTGAAAAGAAACGCTACGTTGCCGGATTTGGACGCGCACATTGGTTAAAGAATTCTAATGACGTTTAAGGCGTCTTTATGTTTTAACCATCCATGAGATGGATGACACAGGGTTTATTCCTTAATAGCTCTGATCTAATAATTTTCTGAGAAGATAACTTGCTGAGGCGATTTTTTGTCCTGCCACTTTAAGGTTTCTAGCTCAGGCTTATCATAAAATTTATCGACTTTTCCTAAGCATAAATAAGCAATGAGCTCTCTATCTTCTGGTGCATTTAAAAGTTGTTTTACGGTATTAGGATCTAGAATACTGACCCAGCCCATGCCGATGTTAAGAGAGCGTGCACATAGCCACATATTTTGAATGGCACAGACAACACTGTAACGCCCCATATCTGGCATACTCGTTTGCCCTAATACAGGGCCTTTTTTCGGGTTGTAAAACACAGCGATATTAAGCGGAGATTCAACGATGCCTTCGAGTTTAAGTTGCTGGTATTGTTCGAGCTTTCCTGCTTCGAACTTCCCTTCTCTGAACAGCTCTTTGGCTTTTTCATTTTCAATAAAAAAGCTTTCTGCAATCGCTTTACGTTTTTCTGGTTGTATTACCGTAATGAACTCCCAAGGTTGTGAGAAACCAACGGAAGGCGCCATTAGTGCTGCTGCAAATATTTTATCAATATCTTCTTGTGCAAGTGGATCTGGCAAAAATCGATTGCCACGCACGTCGCGTCTGGCCTTCATAATCGCTGCTAGTTGCTGTGAATCGTCAGCAGAGAATTGTAGGTTGTTGGGTTCTTGGGCTGTCATAGATCTTCTGATTCAGTAATACGTAAGAGAGAGCGCAGTGATTGTAAAAAATCGGGCTGATTATAAATGCCTGTTCAGTAAACTGCACTTTTTATCTAAATTTAAGGTAGGCGTATATCAAATATTAAAATGTCAGTATAGATAGTCATTATTCATTAGTGGTGACTTGTAATGTCGGTTATCAGCGTAATTTAGGCTCATTATATTAGTGAGTGTGGCGTGAGTTGTTATTTGCTCAAATAAATTATAAAGGGAAGGGGTGCCGTTTCGTCGATTTTGACTAAGCTTAAGTTGGTGATTTATTAACCGTTCATTTAACGATTTAGAGCTTTATGATCTCAATTACCCAAGATGTAATCGACAATGTTGCAGAAGGATTCACTATTCCTTCTATGCCAAAAATCCTGATTGAAGTTCAGCGTATTTGTGCTGATGAAAATGGGGAAATTTCTGATCTCGCTAAATTGATATCCGCAGATATAGGGCTCTCTTCTGCGATTTTAAAAACCATTAACTCGCCGTTATACGGTATGAACAGAGCGATTAGCGATATTAATCAAGCAGTAATGTTGCTTGGCATGGGATCTGTCTCGACATTAATTTCCGGAATTTTAATTAAACAAAGCTTTCAGGGTGAAGCCGCTATTCGATTTGAACGATTGTGGGATAACGCTTCGATTGTGGCTGAAACAATGGTTTATATCGGTCA
>Ga0105353_1000844_pt1 | contig 16513 bp, 9 predicted proteins | sample EN1Hudsemesocosm_2_FD_83657 | JGI IMG/M metagenome (GOLD analysis project Ga0105353, IMG submission 83657) | Methane-oxidizing microbial communities from mesocosms in the Hudson Canyon - EN10B Hudson Canyon | ecosystem: Environmental > Aquatic > Marine > Cold seeps | place: Hudson Canyon...
CCTCAACGACCCTTTAGGCGGGCTAAACCTGCTCGATGAAGATTTTTTGTATATCTCGCAGCTCATTAACGAATTAGCGCAACAAACCGCCAATGGACGCATCGTATCGCTACTGGAGGGCGGTTATAATCTGGATGCCTTGGCACGTAGCGTGGTGCAGCATCTTCACGCTTTGACCGCTTAAGGTAAAGTTACAGCCAGCAGTTAAAGCCTACTGCCTGTCGTTCATGTGAGTGGATTCTATTGGCAATAACTCAACACATAAAAAGACGGCCAGTCATTCAAATCCTTTTGAGTGACTGACCGCCTGAACAAGCTGAAGGTTATCAATGTACCTATTTATTCAAGCTGTTAACTGCTTGATAAAAAGGTAAACCATTCTAGTTGATAATATACTCATCCATGAGCACCTTCAGCCTGCCAACAGTGAAGCAACTTAGAAAGTTTGCACCCACCTGCTCAAGCAAGCACGAACTTTGGACCCTGTGTACATTCACTATTGGAGTTAAGGCTATTTCTAGTAAAAACACTTCCACAGTCACCTGTTTCACCAAATTTCTCAGGCAGGTGATTTACCAACAATCGATTTACCGGTAAACCATTCACTGAGAGAATCGGCAGGTGTTGCCTCTATAGAGGCAAAATCCTTTACTGCGAAGCATCTCCTTAACGTGGGTGCATCATATTTAATATAGAGCTTAAATAGTAGTTGTTACTACAACCCTATTTTGAATTACTAATCTTTTAGCAGGAACTGGTTCACAACTTTATTTACGCCAGCTTTAAGGCTAATTAAATAAGAGAACTTCAGACGTTTCTACCTATAAAACACTTATAAGGTTTGAATTCTCTATTAAGTCGCGTGGAGTCGTTTATGGCTTATACCTTATGAAGAGCAGCGAGTAGCCTGAATTCGATATCAGGATTATTTGAAGTGATATTCAGCTTTTTATAAATGAGCAGTTTTTTTTTATTAATGGCCTGCTGAGTAACCGCGTATAGGTCTTTAAGTTCACTCACCTCATAACGTAACAAAGCTTTCACAAAGTTTTTCTCGGTATCAGTCAATTGACTAAAGGGTGAATGTTTTTTCGCTGTAAAATACTTGTCTCCCTGCCTAAAAGCCAGAATAGCTGCCCAGCAAACCGTAAAGCCATCAGTCTTACTCAAAACAGCGTGACAACCATGCTTAATTAACTGTGAGCGATGAATGTTATAAGAGCGCGCTTCAGTAAAAATAATGGTTTTGCCCGCAAAGTTTACTTTGAGCCAACTGACGAGTGACCAGTAATCCACACCTGGAATAGCGGAGTCTATTAATAAAATTGTGGCTTTTTTTGACTTTAAAAGCGCGATTTCTGTTGCTTCATCAAAGGCGTTATAAGTCGTAAATTTGGGTTCACCAAAAACACTCAGTGCGATACCCAAGGTATCAGCCCAAAGCTTATCATCCGATATAATTTTAATATCCATCGTGAACCTGGCCTTATAGTGCGATGCGAATATGAAGTTTGTCACTGAAGTCCATTTCAGGCTCTACGCCAAAAAATACGCCTAGCATTAAAAACTCAATTTGAAGGCAAGCCAGCTCAACACCGCGCTCTACACTTGATAACAAAGGATTAAATATATCGTTATAGGTAAACCGCCCGCCGAGAGCAATCGCGATAATACCTACTTCCACCGAGACCATGGCCTTCATTTCTAAACCCAGAATCGCGTAATAGTCCTTAAGGGTGGCAAACATCGCAACAAAAGCGGCTTCATCGCCATCAACATACCGATCAGCTTTTCTTAAGCCTCGCAAACCAAATTGTTTTAAAGAAGTAGACAACTTGAAGGCGCCATTTAAATACCCAGGCTTATTCGTCATTCTTTGCCTAACACGTTCAACAGACGCGGCACAGCGCTGTTTTAGGTAACGCGTATAGTCATCGCTATCTAAATTACTGACATCAATTTTATATAAACCCGCTTGAGACCAAACGACTTTGCATTGAGCTAAGTAGCTTTGCGCAAAAGTATTGAATAGTTTTTGCTGCTCGGTTTCTTTCAAACCGGTTTTGATGGCATTTTCGAGAATCGAAAGGCGGCTCTTCAGCGTTTCATTTAAGCTTCTTTTTACTGAGATGAAGTCTTCACAAGCACCTTCAATGAGCGCCTGAAGTTGTTGCTCAGACATAGGTTTATGCAGATAGCGAAAGATTCTCGCCTCTTCAAAGCCCTTTTCCAGCACGGCTGGGTCTTCAACCCCTGAAATTAATGCTCGCCTGATATGCGGCCACCGCGCCTGAATTAACACTAACAACTCAGTGCCCGATAAACCCGGCATAAATTCATCCGCCAATACCAAAAAGTACTTATTTGGATTATGCTCCAGAAGAGAAATAGCGGCATTGGCGTTATTAGCGGTCTGAACGTTCACGCCAAACACCCGTGCCATACGACTGACAGAAGAGCACACCGAAGCGTCATCATCGACAAAAAGGAAGGTTTTGTTCACTCGCAAATCATCAATTAATTCGCTATCTATTTCGATCATCCTTAAACCTCTAGTCCCTTTCCCTACTCCAAAACCACACGTATAACCCGAACATCACCCTATATACTCAGGACTGGTTAAGATAAAGGTTAATCCGCGTCCACTCATTCTTTTCACTGATAATTTCCATTTTACCTTCATGCTTATCAATAATTTGCTTAGCGATACTCATCCCTAGACCAACCCCTTCTTGTTGATCATCAGTCGTAAAAAAAGGATCAAACAATTTATCAATCTTATCTTTATCTACCCCGACACCATTATCCACCCACGATATAAAGACCTGTTTTTTACCATTACTCGTCATTCCTTCAACCTGCCCTGCCGTGATCTGAATTTTACCAACATGCGGCCCTTCAACCTTCTTAATCGCCTTAATACTATTCGTCAAAATATTGATAATGACCTGGGCCAAGTGGTTTTCAGAACCGTAAACCTCGAGTTTCGGGCTTACATCATTTTCAACAACCAAACCTTCACACTGATATTTCGCCAGATTTAAAGTACGTTCAATAATATCCCGCAAATTCACATTCGGTTTTAAAGCAAAGGTTTTGGACTTGGCATACCAATTCAAACCCTGAACAATATTTTCTATCTGGTTAAGCCCCTCAAGACTGTCCTCAACCAACTCTTTTAACTCGCTCTTGTCATCCACCTCATCAAGCGCAATTGTCATTGAAGCTTTAGACCAGTTCAAAGGATTCTTAATCTCGTGAATTAAACCTGAAGACATTGTCGAAATAACAGCTAATTTATCAGATTGATAAAGGCGTTGATTGGTCAAGGCCAGTTCTTTTTCTGCTTGGAGTTTTTGTTCGTTTTCTAACTGAAGGTTACTGGATAATATTAATCCCATAGATAGGACAATACCTAAACTCCCAAAAAGGAAGCCGTGGTTGACGAAGCTAGTATCTAAAATCAAACCCGCTTCTCCAAGGATTTGGGCGCTAGCACCACTCAAAAAGATAGCCCACGCTGCTCCAATAGATAATCCAAGCTTTAAAAATTTAGATTCCCAATTATTCCTCACAAATGAAATTAGCATATACATAATATATGGTGCTATTACCCCTAAGAAGACAAATACAACAACCAAGGAAGTTTGATATTCAAGACCTAAGAAGCTAATAATAATTAGAAGAGCACAAGAACTTGAAATCTCCAATTGCTTATTAAACTTTCCAAACCCCCAGCGTTTAAAGTTAATATGGACAAGCTTAATCGCAGAATAAAATGCCCCCATAATGGACAAAACTATGCCAATGTGTTGTGCATAAATGCTAAATATATCTGTGTATGCATTAATAATACGGTAGTGAAAAAGAAGAAGAGCGCTAATCGATACATTCAGAATAATGTAATAGAGGTAAGCTACATCCTGATAAACAAATAACGACATCCCATATAAGATACTTGCGAACAGTGAGAACCCTAAAAAGAAATGGAGTAAACTGGTGATAAAATCAAATTTCGCAACATACTCCTCAATACTTGTAATTAATATAGGCGCTTGGTTTGAACCATCTGTTTGTATTCTTACATAAGCCCAGAAATCCGTAGCTGGCTTCTGAATACTAAACAAAATCTTTTCAGACTGTATGCTTTTACTTTTAGGTGGCCTTCTATCACCAGAAATTTGATGATCAGATACAAGTAAAGTCATTTTATCCACAATATACAAATCAACATAATCTAGTTGTGGAAAATTCAAATCAATAACATTCTGATTGCCTGGAAATGAATCTGAAGAAATTTTTAGCCATACAGGTGTTGCTGTGTAACCAAAGTTCAATTTATCTGAATCTCGCAGACTCCATAAATGATCAGACAACCCCGCTACATCATCTATCAGCAATGTATCACTGTTATCAATAAAGACCCTAACATTTATATCGCTACCAGATTGACCAAAGCCCACCATTGCAAAAGAAAATAGAATGACAACAGTTAAGCAAATACAACCATATAAAAGTTGAGTGTAATGGAAAGGGGAAATTTTTACTTTCATTATGCTAATGAGGGTTTAATAGTTATCGATGAAGTCAATTTTAGACTCTCGATACTTACCAGATAGAAGCTCTTTTTCCATATTTTCAACAGTAATCCAAGGCACATCAACAGCGGAAGGGTTAAATAAAACAGAATGTAGGTTCCCCCCAGGTAACACAAGAACTGCGTACTCAACCTTACTAACACTCTCACTCAAAGGGATAAACTTCCAATAACCAAATATAAACTCCATTGGTTCGAACTCTATAGATTGGTTTTTGAGGCCATTATCTGTTTTAAACTCCATCTTTACAGTTTTGGTTTTTTCATCCTGTGTAATGATAGTACGAGTAGCTGAGTCTCGATCACGAAATGGGTAAGGAATATCATATTGAAGATAATTTACATAGTTCGTATCGCTCACTTTTTCAATCTGCTCAGAGTGTATCGCCGTTTCCATCCAACTAGCCAAATAACCCGCATCGGTATTGATAGCGGCCAACTCCTTCAAAGAAAACGCCATTTCCTTTTCAATTTTGCAATATTTATAGCCAGACTTATGAATTTTACAAGACCCTGTCGCACCATCCCCCTCTCTCTCGATACGCCATTCACTCTTGGCAAAACACTGTAAAGCAAAACATTGAAGACATAATAAAATAACTATATTTTTCATAACGTAGAACCTAAATCATCCTTAATTGGTTAAACTAAGCGCGGGAGTATAGGGCCTGGATCACAACACTTCAAAAAAAATGTCACACTCTGAATAATAAGCATATAAATGGTAGTACCAACTGACTTTAAACCTTATATTAAGGCCTATTAAATACCTGAGTGTTTAAATAAGAACTTAACCTTGAAAAGAATACTTCACACATTTTCTATCGTCATACTCTTAATGTTTCACCCTCTCTTCAAACTGATTCGATGGAGAGTTTTATTCGTCGTTAATTCAGCCACCAACGAAACAATTGAGCTCCTTTTCCCTGAATCAATTTCACACATTCTTACCATAGCGCCAATATTTAAAAGCTTTAACTCGCCCGTCGGTTTCATTTTTTCAAGAAAGGGTATTTCACTTATCGTAGCAAACGCCTCTTCAAATGATGATATTTGGTCCGATTCTGAACTTGTTAAAAAACAAACTAAAGCATTAACCCGCTGGAATGCAAAGCGTATTGCTTTAGGGGGAATTCTGCCCTCAGCTATAGCCAAACATGATTGCTCAGAATTTCTTGACGAACGCATCTCCTTGGAAACACATGGCACCGTGTTTATGCTATCTAAATGTATAGACCTAGCCATTGATAAGCACCCTAACTTAGCACTGGATAAACGCCCTATATCTATCATTGGTAGTGGCTATACCGGGCAAGCGTTGGCAAAATATCTAGAGAAAAAAGACATCAAGGTCCATTTGTTTGATGTGCTTGAAAAGGACATATTTTCTAAGTCAAAAAACGTTAAGTTTTTACACTCTAAGTTTCATGAAATCTCTAGCTCAGGCCTTATCATTTTACTAAGCACCAAAGGTGACAGTGGCATTCGATCTATCGAGCCTCATTTATTGCCAAATATGGTTTTACTATCTGACACTTACCCCAAGGTTTCAACTCGCTATATTGACGTATTAGAACGCAAAGGCGTGGTATATTATGAGTGTCATGCAAAAATAGAGGGCGCCTATACTTTTCCAACTTACGGACATGCCCCTAGTGAGCTATTGGGAGGTTGCTTCATACAGAGCTATGTAGAATCCTTTGCAGATAAACCACTAACTGATTATGTTCAGTTTACTGAAAGCGCCGACAAACTAGGTGTAACCGGTGTTATTCACTATCCAGCCATATCAAAAGACCACGCATCATGAAAGTTGCCATCACTGGGGTAGCATTGCGCTTACCAACAGGTATCGATTCTCTTGACAAATTCTGGAAAGCATTAATAGACAGTCGCAACCTTACTTCTCAGATCATAACACCCAGATGGCCAAGTGCCCTGCAAAAGAAACCTTACTATAAAAACATGTCAGATGATGCGTTTAAGCACTTTGGTCAATTAGAAGGTATTGAACTATTTGATAGGAAGGCATTCAAACTTTCAGCACTTGAAACAATCAACCTAGACCCTCAGCACCGCTTATTGCTAGAACTTTCCTGGCAAGCGCTTGAAGACGGAAAGTATCCAGCCTTTAGGGATAAATCACTCAATGCTGGTGTATTTGTAGGACTTTGCAGTAATGACTATAACCAGCTGCTTATTGACACCAACTCTAAACCAGCAACACCTTATGACGCCTTAGGTAGCACACATAGCACGGGTGCAGGCCGAATTTCTCATACATTCAACCTGTCAGGCCCTGCTATTTCATTCGATACCGCCTGTTCATCTTCAAACGTTGCTTTAAACAGCGCGATACAAAGTATACAAAATGATGAATGCGAATGCGCTATTGTCGCTGGGACAAATTTAATTATTCACCCCTCTCCCACAGCAAGTTTCACCAAAGCTGGGATGCTATCGCCCTCCTTTCAATGCCAACCTTTTGAGTCATCAGCGGATGGTTATGTGCGTTCAGAAGGCGCTGTAGCATTATTATTGAAACCGTTTGAAAAAGCGGTATCAGATAAAAATACGATCTATGCGACGATTGAGTCTTCAGTAGTCAATCATGATGGCCAGATGAATACCTTAACGACCCCAAATTCCCATGCCCAAATTGGCTGTATTCAAAAAGCTATTTTGAAAGCAGGTATTTCTAGTAATGACCTTTCTTATATAGAAACGCATGGCACAGGCACGCAAGTAGGCGACCAAGCTGAAGTGGACGCCATTAATACTATTTTCAAACAACGCAACAAACACAATCCATTATACCTAGGTGCTTGTAAATCTCTTGTTGGTCATACTGAAACGGTTTCTGGTTTAGTCAGTATTGTCAAAACAATACTGACTATGAAGCACCGACAGATACCTGCCAACAGACAAAAAAAACCTCAGTTCATAGAAGACCGGTTTAATTCTGGTATTATTTATTCGAAGTCAAAAGTCAACTTGGATAATAAAAATAGTATTTATGCAGGTATAAGTTGTTATGGTTTTAGCGGAACTAACTCACACATTATTTTAAAATCTCATACGTTTAACTCAATCAATAAGTATCCAGATAGCACTCATCTAAGCAACAAAGACATTAAACTAAGTACACTTGAAGACATTTCACTTACTATTTCGAGTTATTCTGAAAAACACTTACAAGTACTTGCACAACACTATGTAACTCTGATTGAAAAAAATATATTTAATAGAGATAAAGTATTTGAGTTAATCGAACTAAGAAGTACTTACTTTCAATTCAAAAAGACTCTCACTTTTACAAAAGTGACAGAATTACTCGCTCAACTTAAAGCCATCTATTTTGAAGATTCCACAAAACAGATAAATATTTCCAATAAATCAGAACAACAGTCTTTATCGATTTGGCCCTTCGATAAGAAAAAATATTGGATTGATATTAGTCGATATAATGTCTCTCCAAAAACAAAAAAACATGATCAATTTTGGTCATTAAAAACATCCCTTCCAGATGGGACTGCCCTATTCGAAAAAGCATACACACCAAAAGAAATTCAAAATCTAACGGGACATAAGATTAATGTCACTCCGGTAATACCCGCTACAGAGTATCTAGCACTCCTATCACATGTTGTTGATGGTAAGAATGAATTCCAAAAATTTACGCTTCCCTCATCCCTGATAAAGCTGAAACAGTCGAGCCTAACTTTACAAGTTCATCTAAAACAAAACAAGAATTTAACACTGGCCACGATTTACCTTAATAATTCAACATACCCCAACTTTAAGATGGTGGCTTCTGCCGAGTACACGCCTTCCAATAGTACAACAATAGAAACTATTGACATTGTCAATTCAGAACGGTCGATCACTGAAGGCCGGACTGATTTTTATAGTCACTTATATGAAGCTGGACTCAAGTTTACTGGAGAATTTAAAAGTCTTAGCCATATAACCAAGATGGGTGAGCTTTATATCGGCCATTATTCGTCAGATAGTTCATCTTTAAAACAGGCAAGTACATTGGATATGCCTTTCCAGTGCATTAGTTTTGCCTGTAGACACCTAAAACAAAACACAATTAATGAAAATAATATTTTTGTTCCCAGTGCAATAAACCAGATAGATTTCATTAATAGAGATTCATCACCTAAATATTGTGTCGTCAAAATTCAACACGAGCTCAAATCAGAGATTATTTTCGATGCAACAATATACGACAAAACTGATACAGCTATTTGCCAATATCAAGGGGCTAAGTTAGTCCGCATTCCTCTACCTCAATTTGATTCAAAACCGACAGAGCCAATAGACTTATACATATCAAAGTGGAAAGAGTGCCCGCTTTCTCTCGATGCTATTCCCGACATTAAAAGTAACGTCCAATTTATTTGCTTAAAAACAGGCAGAGGTATTATTGAACATTTGTTCGATTATATTTCAAAAACTAAAGGCTATTCATCTAGCAGAATTATCGATATAAGAACTGACTTCCACATTTTTTCAGCACCTTTTTTGTTAGAAATAAAAATCCCTGTCACGTTTATTATCGAGAAGTCTCACGAGTATTCATTCTTCGAATTCGTAGACTCCCTACAAAAAGTATTGGCATTTTTGAGTGAACAATCTTTTCTAAAACGCGAAATAAATATTGTAATCTTAAGCACACAAGAACAACGAGTTCACCCATCACATCAAGTAAGTAATCAAGAAGGCGAGCAATTAAGAGCGCTCATTCGAACATTGAGTTTCGAATTTCAACAAATAAACTTTAGAGTTGTTGATACAGATAGTACCAACTCTACCGAAGATACTATTAGCGCAATTTTTTTAGAACTACATTCTTATTATGTCACCGTAAATCAAGCAAAAGAGCAGCTTATTGTCTTACGATGCCAATCTCGTTTTGTTCCTGAATTAGACAAAGCAGTAGTATCACGAGAAATTAACATCCCTACTTTTCCTTGCAAACTTACCGCCCCCCACAATAACCATATAGATAAACTTAGTCTCCAAACCTTCGAATTAGCTCCGCCTTTAGAAAATGAAGTACAAATACAAGTATATTATTCAGGGCTTAATTTTAGAGATGTACTTAAAATATTAGGGCAATATCCTGGAAATGATTTGCGTTTAGGTTGTGAGTATTCTGGCATCATAACCAAAACTGGGTCAAACGTGCGAAATTTAAAAGAAGGACAAAAGGTTGCGGGGCTGTATTTCGAATCCCTTGCTTCGCATATTAATGTGGATTCTGAGTTTGCTGTGCCTGTTTGTGAAAACATAAATTTGGCGGCTGCTGCCACACTGCCAGTTTGTTCCTTAAGTATTTCTATACCCCTAGAAAATATAGACATTCCACCAAAGTCATCAATATTGATTCATACTGCTTCTGGTGGATTAGGTAGTTTCGCCATTGCCTATTTTTCATCGCGAAACACCTCAATTTATGTGACTAGTCATGGAGTTCACAAAAAGCACTATTTATTATCGAAAGAAATTACAGCTCATGCAGATTCAAGAAGTAATCAATATAAATCAATATTTGAAAAGCAAGTTGTGTTTGAAGATGTATTTATTGCTTTATTTACTCTACCAAGTGGATCAGTAAAAGCAACGCTTGAGTGTATTCAATTGGGTGGTTATTTCATCGATTACACGAAGAGTAGCGGTAAGAATAAACAGACTGTTTTCGAACTCAGACCAGATATCACCTATATTCAGTTTGATTTAGAAGCGTATTCAAAAGCTAACCCTGGCGAAGTAGCAAATCGACTTAACTATATATATGATCAGAAGCAGGTTTATAATTTAGCTGCACCGTTGAGCTTGTATGATATTTACAACATTGAACCTGCTTTCCATTTAATCAGTTCAGCAAAGCATATTGGTAAAGTTGCCATTCAATGGCCAAGTAACAAGAATATTAAGCTAACTAAATCCATTTTAATCTCTGGTGGTTCCGGTTTCATCGCAGAACAGCTAGCGAAATATTACTCGAAAACACATGACGTCATTTTACTTTCCAGAAGCGCGTCCAATCTACTTCGCCCATCCCTATCAGCACTAATTTCATCACAAGAAAATATTCATTACTTTGAAACAGACATAACAAACTCACAACAGCTTAAAGTATTATTCGAGCACCTGGAAAAAAACTTTTTTCCACTTAGCTCTATTATTCATGCTGCAGGAGAAATTAATGATGGCATGTTTTCACATCAAGATGCCGAACAGTTTCAATCTACTTTTAGTGCAAAATGTAAAGGCGCTGAAAACCTACATAAACTTAGTCGACATATAGAGCTAGAGAAGTTCATTCTCATCTCATCCATATCTTCAATACTGGGTTCCCCAGGACAAGCAAATTATGCTACAGCAAATGCTTATCTCGAAGCGCTCTCATATCGACGAATACAACTAGGCTTACCTAGCAAAACGCTATTATTTGGACCATATAAAGACACCTCAATGGCGTCTGAATTTGAAAGAAGTCTATTTTCAAAAACAGATATTATCTCTGCATTGCCGTTAGAACAGTTTATTGTGCATTATACCGACATGCTCCAACGCCCAGAACCAGTTCTCATTCACTCCGAAATTAAATGGAACAACTTTACAACTCTATTTCAGTCCAAAAATATTGATCAATCACTTTTCAAGAAGCTTAAAACCTTCGATACTTCTTCTGGATTTCAAGTAGACCAGAATATCCCAAAGTTTGATCCAAGTGAATTTACGTCAAAAGCAGACCTCAACTCTGGGTTACGATCATTATTAACTCAAGAAATTGAATCGCTTCTTGAACCACCACCAAACTTCTGCCTTAAATTTGATGGGAGTTTAAAAGAGCAAGAAATAGATAGCCTGCTCAGTGTTGAGCTATCTGCAGTGATGGAATATAAATTGGATATTGAAATTCCGGCATCGATTTTTTCGACTGATGCGACACCAGATACTATTATCGACTACTTAGTCGGTAGAATATGGAAATAACCATGCCCCCTAAAACAACAATTCTCTTTGTCGATGACGACGCAATGAACTGCAAAGTATTCAAACGTTATTTTTCTAAGATTCAGGATATTGAGGTGTTTACGGCACTCTCTGCTTTAGAGGCTACTGAGTTATTGGCGCAAGAGAACTCCTTTATAAACATCATCATCTCTGATCAGCGCATGCCTCACACGAAAGGAGATGAGTTACTTACTCAGGTTAAAGCCAGTCATCCGCATACTTTTCGGGCCCTCACTTCTGCCAATTCGGAAGAAATTGATACTCTTCTTTCTGAGTCTTCCAAGCTGGATATCATTCAAAAATTCATTGAGAAACCTTGGGACTTTAATCAGATCAAAGAAGTCATATATTCTATTCACAACCTCAGGTATAGCGAGTGACTCAAGTCGATAACGCTTTTTTGTCTACCTTCATTCACGAGTTAGTGAATGCGCTTAATGGTGTTCAAACCGTTGCGCAGATTTTGGAAAATGTCGAGGCGCTCGATCGTGAGGATATTGAGGATTCGTCTGCTGATTTGTACGATATTTCAGACAATGCTAATAAACTGGTTAATAAGCTTAGACTCATTACTAATAAAAAACGGGTGCTTGCTTCACCTTCAAAAAGTATCAAGGCACTTTGCAGTCATGCTCTGCCTCAAAAGGGACAATTACCTAAGCGTCTGAAAGTGAGTATTGATAAGCGCGTAAACGATTCATCATCGATGCCTGAGGCCTTGTTTAACGGCTTAGTGGAGTCTGTTTTTTATGTTTTACTACATCAATCAGATGATAGTTTCTTAGCTGAACAAAACGTTACTCTCAGCTACCAACCCGAGGCCTCGTCTCTCAACTTCAGCTTTTCTAACACCGCCACACTACCCTTTCTTCAAGATTTAACTCAGCTTGAAGCCCAGCTTGTCGCTACGTCGAAGTTTGGTTTTGAATTAAAAACTCTTTTTTATGCTTGCCAGCTTTATGGCATCGAAGCGCTTTGCCGAGAGCATAATCAAGGCGCACAGTTCCAATTGGTTTTTAGTGTTCTGCATCATGAGAAAGGAAGGTAGGCGATGAGACTAACCTGGCCCTGCGCCTAAGTGACCGACTCGCTAAAAGCAGCCACTCACAACGCTAATTATTCAAACGTTTAAAAGGGCTTTGACCCCTTTAGGTGGTAACTGTCAGATCAAGCCTACTGATGCGGCAAGAAAGAGCGTTACAGTAGGAGGTTTCACTTAAAACCACCTACTGTAACGCTAACTATCCCTACTCAGTCGGCAAGATCAGTTGGAGGCTGGGTCTAATGGATCCGTGCCATTATCGACTTCAACACCATCACTAATTCCATCGTTGTCGCTGTCTGGATCTAAGGGATCGGTGCTAAAGTTTAGTTCGTCAAAATCGCTCAAACCATCACCATCTGAATCTGGGTTAGTTGGATCAGTACCAAAACTAACTTCTTCACCATCAACCAGACCATCATTATCGCTGTCTGGATTTAAGGGGTCAGTACCCAAACCGAGTTCTTCGCCATCAAATAAACCATCATTGTCACTGTCTGGATTTAAGGGATCAGTACCCAAATTGACTTCTTCGCCATCACTCAGACCATCATTGTCACTATCTGGGCTTAAGGCATCAGTACCCAAATTGGCTTCATCACCATCACTCAGCCCATCATTGTCACTATCTGGGTTTAAGGCATCAGTACCAAAGTCGACTTCTTCGCCATCAATCAGGCCATCATTGTCGCTGTCTGGGTTTAAGGGATCAGTGCCCAAATTGACTTCATCACCATCTAAAAGGCCATCACCATCGCTGTCCGCGTTAGAAGGATCAGTACCTATGCTGTCTTCAACATCATCGGTCAGGCCATCACCGTCGCTATCAACATCGGGAAAGTTGGGGTCCGAACCCTGTGAGACTTCGGCCCCATCATCTACGCCATCATCGTCACTGTCTGAGTCTAAGGGATTTGTACTATAAACATTAATCTCATCGCCATCATTTAGACCATCGGCGTCGCTATCTGGATCGGTTGGACTAGTACCAAGATTAACTTCATCACCGTCAACCAGACCATCTCCATCGGTATCTGGGACTGTTGGATCAGCGCCAAAACTAAACTCATCACCATCATTCAAACCATCATTGTCACTGTCTGGGTTTAAGGGGTCCGTACCTACATCCACTTCTTCGCCATCAAAAAAATCATCATTGTCACTGTCTTGATCTAAGGGATCCGTACCTATATTGATTTCGTTTCCATCATTCAAACCATCGCCGTCGGTATCTGGGTCTGTTGGATCCGTACCAATATTGACTTCTTCTCCATCAAACAAATCATCACCATCACTATCTGGGTTTGTTGGATCTGTGCCAAGATTAATCTCATTGCCATCACTTAAACCATCGCCATCACTATCACCATCGGGATTTAATGGGTCAGTACCATAAAATATTTCATCGTCATCATTTAAGCCGTCGCCGTCAGTATCCGGGTTTAAAGGGTCTGTACCAATTGAGACTTCTTCGCCATCCGTCAGGTTATCGTCGTCACTGTCATGATCTAATGGATCCGTACCAATATTGACCTCAAAGCCATCACTCAGTTCATCCTCATCGCTATCTTCATGAAAAGGGGACGTTCCCAGTAAAATTTCGTCGCCATCATTCAGGCCGTCACCGTCACTATCTGAGCTACCCGGATCTGTACCATAAACGTTGACTTCATCGCCATCAGATAATCCATCGTCGTCACTGTCACTATCATTAGGATCTGTTTCGTAGATATTCTCTTCGTCAACATCAAATAAGCCATCGCCGTCGGTATCAGCAGGGGCACTATTTTCATCTAGAGGATTGGATAAATAAGTATTCACTTCCTGTCCATCGGTCACCCCATCGCCATCGCTATCAGGATTAAACGGGTCGGTCCCCAGCTCGTCTTCCTGTTGGTCATATAAAGAATCTCCGTCGCTATCAGCTGGCTGTTCTGCTCCATTTAAAGGGTCGCCACCATAGGCGAGTTCAATATTATCAGGCACACCATCCTCGTCGGTATCAGGGTTAAGGGGGTCCGTACCTGCCGCAATTTCTTGTTCAAAAGTGAGCCCGTCATTGTCCTCATCGGTCGTGCCGTTCTGGCAACCCAGTCCCGCCACCCAAATGTCGCCGGCATTACATAACAAGTTGGGGTCTGTCACTAAACTAAAACTTGGCCAGTTAGGTATGTCTGTGCCCATGAGTGGGGTGGCAATGCTTTCGGCAAGAAACTGGCCAGCACTCGCACCAATAAGAGTGCCAACAATAGGTTCGAATAGTGATGTGAAAGGCTCTAGTAGCTCAGCTAGCTCGAAAAACTCATATTGCAGGCCAGCGACGGTAGCCGTGGCACTGGTGATCACGCCAATCCTTACATCCGTCGTAGACTCGGTTACTGACCCCGAGGTATCGGCATCAATCACTAATGCATTCAAGGTGATCGTACTACTGCCGCCACTTGCAATTACCTCGCCCGCGAAGACATCGTCAAGTAATAAGGTTCCATTAAAATCAAAATTAGAGACCGGGATGCTGATCGTAACGCCTGTGGTAGTACCAAACATGGTGGCATTGCCAACCGTCATACTGAAACCGTTGAGTATTGCGGAAATGGTGCTTCCCTGAAAATCTGCACTGGCCACTTCGGCTAACAGACCGGTATTGGTGAGATTAAGTTGCAAGACACTCGCGGCTAGTTCGTCTAGGATTTCTTGCGGAATTTGGATCGCGTCACCCAATCCTCCCATACCACCGTCACCCATAAAAGGAATCGGTGTGGTAAATACCACACCATCGGAACAAATCAGATTACCCGAAAAATCGAAGCCGGCAGCATGATGACTTGGCTGACAAACCCAGCCAGCAGCCAAATTGGTACCGGTATTACTGCTTGGCCCTTGAATACCTTGAATTCCCTGGATGCCTTGATCGCCGTCATCACCTTTCATCCCCTGAATGCCTTGAATGCCTTGATCGCCGTCATCACCTTTCATCCCCTGAATGCCTTGAATGCCTTGATCGCCGTCATCACCTTTCATCCCCTGAATGCCTTGATCGCCATCATCACCTTTCATCCCCTGAATGCCTTGATCGCCATCATCACCTTTCATCCCCTGAATGCCTTGATCACCGTCATCACCTTTCATTCCCTGGATGCCTTGAATGCCTTGATCGCCATCATCACCTTTCATCCCCTGAATGCCTTGATCGCCGGTATCACCTATAGGGCCTTGCGGGCCAAGTGAGCCCGGGCAGGCCCCATTTATCCCATTCTCACAGTCCCAGACCCGTTGTTCGAGAGCACCAAGCCCACCTCTAAGGTTTTGAACTTCGTGATCTACGTTGTGGTCAGCATAAGCGGGAAGGATTATAAGCAAGAACAAGGTAAGAAAAACCTTGGTCGCTATCGCTATTAAAAATCGAAGACTAATTGGTAAAGTTGCGTACATCATGTAATCCTCTTTTGTAAACTACAAAAATAGAATTCAGTTCTAAACAAAGGAAAATTGAAACTTATTCAGAGTATTGTCTTGCCTTCTTTGAGTAATGGGGCGAGTACTACCCATGTCAACATCGATTATTGTTCTTTCAGGAGTGCGGCATAAAGTGGAGCATAGGCTATACCAAGTAGATATTTTGTACGAAAAATCAACAAAGCCCCCGTATGACGGGCTAAGTAATGAGCCTAAACTGTAAATATTACTGACACTCTCTTAGAAGTTTTTTAAAATTTAAGGGGGCAAAGCCCTTTAATAGAAAGTGAGCCAGCTCCTTAAGGGCTTTGACCCCTTAAATTTGCTCAAACAAATCATACCTCTAAGGCCCCTACCCCCTTAAATAGCTCTAGATCAATCTTATA
>Ga0105353_1000847_pt1 | contig 16447 bp, 14 predicted proteins | sample EN1Hudsemesocosm_2_FD_83657 | JGI IMG/M metagenome (GOLD analysis project Ga0105353, IMG submission 83657) | Methane-oxidizing microbial communities from mesocosms in the Hudson Canyon - EN10B Hudson Canyon | ecosystem: Environmental > Aquatic > Marine > Cold seeps | place: Hudson Canyon...
CGTATTGGTTAAGTAAAGGCAGTAAATAATCAAAAACCTGCTTATCACGTTCATCGTGTTCTAAGTTGACATAGGCTTGAGGAGAAAGACGCAAACCAATTTTTTCTTCTGGAATAACCGCTTTTACTTGATCGATAACCTCAAACAAAAATCTCGCCATGTTTTCTATTGTGCCACCGTACTCGTCTTCACGACGGTTGGTATCCCAATGCAAAAATTCATCAATTAGATAGCTGTTCGCGCCATGAATTTCGATACCGTCAAACCCGGCTTCTATTGCATTTTTAGCGGCATCAACGAACTGATTCTATACTCGTTTTATATCATCGACCGTCATTGCACGTGGGGTTTCATAGGTTAGATTTTCTGTGAGTGGTACATGACCATGGCCCACAATAGGCACAGGTGAAGGCGCCATCGGTAGTTCACCATTATGATAAATGGAATGTGAAACACGGCCTGTATGCCAAATTTGAGCAAATACCTTGCCGCCATTTTGATGTACGCGCTGAGTTACGTTTTTCCAGCCATTTATCTGCGCCTGAGTATAAAGCCCTGGACCATTTGGATAACCTTGGCCCTCTTGAGAAATCAGCGTCGCTTCAGTAATGATTAGCCCAGCGTCAGCGCGTCGACCATAATAAGCAGCTATTGCTTCAGTCGGTACCAAATCATCATTGGCCATAGAACGTGTTAATGGGGCCATGATAATGCGGTTTTTTAGGGTTAGGTTTGCCCCTAGGTCTACAGGCTGAAATAAAGTATTTAGGTGGCTCATGCTGTGCTCCTGTGAACGAGTTGGTGTACGCCTGCTAAACCGCACAACGCGCAGTCTAAGTCTGACCGAAGCAGGGGAGATCTTTTATCGCCACAGCGCCGAAATCGTTAATCGTACTAAAATCGCTTTAAGTGAATTGCGCGAGTATCAAAACCAACCGACGGGTACGCTGCGAATTTCATGCCCTGTCAGTTTTGGCACTCAGCACCTCGTCCCCGTTATTAAGGAAGTGCGCGCTTTATATCCATTATTGAAAATTGATTTATTACTGGAAGATCGAGTGATCAATATGGTGGAGGATGGGGTAGATCTAGCGATCCGAATCGGCTGGTTACAAGAGTCGAATTTGGTCGCGAAGAAAATCTGTGAGACGCCGGTAATCGTATTCGCCAGCCCTGAATATTTAGCGCAAAAAGGCACGCCTAAAATACCGCAAGATTTACAGCAACATGACTGGATTAGCTTGTCACTTTTTAGCTCACCGCTAACGTGGGAGTTTGAAAAGAAAGGCCAGAAACACAGCGCTCAGAAACAGAAAGTGCAGATGCACAGCCAGCTAAAAAGTAATTCGGTTGCCGCGGTGGTTGCCTTGGCAAAAAGCGGGCAGGGTATTTCAGCGCTTTCTAAATTCGTCGTGCAAGACGATATTGATCAGGGGTTATTGCAGCCGCTTCTGATCGATTATCAGCTGGCGCCAACGGGGGTTTATGCCGTTTATCCACATCGCGAGCACGTTCCACCAAAAGTCCGTATTTTTATCGATTTTTTATCCAAACATTGTCAGAATGAGGCTTGGACGAGTTGATAAATTATATATAGCTTTACAGATGAGTATAGTTTTCACCGTTTGAATTTTAGTTATGTTTCTAATGCTGAAACTTTATGAATCTGATATCTTACCCGCCATTAAAATATTGATGTTTCGCTGTGTGAAACGACTCAAGGATAGAGAAATGAAAAAAATATCAAACATGCTGGTGAGCTTTATATTCACCGTATTCTTATCAACTCAGGTAATAGCAGCCGAGTCTCCTTTAATCACGAGTGATTGTTCAGAAAAACAACTGCTGTGTATCATTAATACAACGACTCAAGGTTCTGTGAGTTTGAGTATTTCTAATAATGCAAAGTCTGTCATGTCAATTGACTTCAGCTATGAAGTACTCAATTTTGATGTAAGTTATGAACTAACAAATACCTTTAGCATTGGACCAAATGAATCAATTGTCGTACTCGAAATGGCGATTGCCAATGTGAATGAAGAATGGAGTTACCAGTGGAGTTATAACTTTCAGGCTGGAGACTTTGAGGCGAGTCATGATGGTGGTTTTATCTATATGCTTCCCTATCAAGCTGGCGAAACCTATCGGGTTTCCCAGGGATTCAATGGTACGTTCAGCCATGTTGATGGTGTCAATCAATATGGGGTAGATTTTGTGATGGATGAAGGCACATCTATTTTAGCGGTAAGAGCAGGTAAGGTTGTTAAGGTTGTAGAATCATTTAATGTCAGTGGCCCAACAATAGCATTTGCTGATAAAGCTAACGTTGTTGTGATTGAGCAAAGTGATGGTACTCATGCTAGCTATGTTCACTTACAGCAAAATGGCGCACTGGTTGAGGAAGGTGATATTGTGAAGGTAGGCCAAAGAATTGGTTTGTCAGGAAATACTGGCTGGTCAACAGGGCCGCATTTACATTTTGCAATTACTTCACCCCTTGATGGAACCGATGCAGTATCACACCCGTTTATATTCGAATCAGTTAATGGCAATATCACTGACCCTTTGGCAAATACTCTTTATACCTCTACCTCAGAGCTTTATATTCCCGAAAAAAATAATGTCGAAATAGAAAGTGAAGTAGAAAGTGAATTAGAAACTGAGACTTCCGCTGAATCAAAGATTGCCAGCGGAGCAGGTTCCTTTAATTGGCAATGGCTGATTATGTTGAGTTTATCTCTAGTCTCAATTCGGAGATTAAACTAAAAGCCCATTCACGTTGAGTATGTCTTGTCTGAGTCGTCAGGTAGGGTATTTCTGCCCATTCTTTTTCTTCAATATGTTAGAATGCGGCAAAATTGGACAGCATCCCTAATACAGGGCTGCCTATCGTCCCAATAAGCACATTCTATTACATCTTTAAGAGCATTCCTTATGCATTCAGCAGAATTTAAAACCCTACGCGAATCCCTTGGCCTAACGATCTCAACTTTAGTTAAAGTGATCGACGTTGATGAGCGCACATTGCGTAAGTGGGAATCCGGAAAGAAACAGGCACCTCAAGGTGTTGTTGATACCTTGGTCGGTTTCGATACATTAGTGAATAAGACCGCCGCGGAAATCATCGCCTTTCATCAAGAGTCTATGAAAAATGGCGGCCAACAAGGCGTTGTACTTGAGCGCTTTGTAGAAGCTGAAGATTTAGAGAAAGCTTACCCAGCATTTGCAGGGTTACCAACAATGACGTTTGGCGTTGTATTGTTCCGCGTTAGACAGAAGTTCATTGATTTGGGTGTACCTGTTTCAATTGTTTTTAAGAAAGACTAATCCTAGCGTTTAGAAATTCGAAATTTAAGAGCAGCTAGATTCAAGATAAAAGGACGGGGTCATGGAATATCGTAAATTAGGTCGCACCGATCTAGACATCAGCTTAATCGGCTTAGGCACCATGACTTGGGGTTTGCAAAATACCCAGGCGCAAGGCTTTGAACAGATGGATTATGCGTTAGAGCAAGGCATAAACTTCTTCGATACCGCCGAGATGTACGCGATTCCGCCCAGTCCTGCGACGTTTGGCACGACCGAAGCCATTATCGGTAATTGGTTTAAAGAACGTGGCACTCGCGACAAGGTGATTCTTGCCTCTAAAATCGCCGGTCCAGGGTTACCTTGGGTGCGTGAAGGCAAAAATCACATAGATAAGGCCAATATACTGGCCGCCGTTGAAGGCAGCTTAGGCCGCTTAAAAACCGACTACATCGACCTGTATCAACTGCACTGGCCTAATCGGGGTTCTTATCACTTTGGTAAGACTTGGGACTTTGCGCCTGAGTTTGACCCACAAGCTGAAGAAGAAAATTTCTTAGAATGCTTACATGTGTTTCAAGGTTTGATTGAAGCTGGCAAGATTCGTCATATTGGCCTATCGAATGAAACGGCTTGGGGCATGAATAAATGGCTACAGCTAGCGAAAGAACATAACCTTCCGCGCATGGCCAGTATTCAAAATGAATACTCTCTATTGTGTCGTAACTTCGAACCTGATCTTAGTGAAATAGCACTCAGTGAAGACTGTGGCTTATTGGCGTGGTCGCCATTAACTCGCGGTATCTTAAGTGGCAAGTATCTCAATGGTGCTAAACCAGAAGGCGCACGCTTAACCATCGAAACACGTGTAGAGCATCGAGGTGGCGCTGAAACTGATGCGGCTACGGTCGAATATATGGCTTTGGCTCAGCGCTATGATCTTGACCCGTGCCAGATGGCCATCGCTTTTGTTAACCAGCAGAAGTTTGTTAGCTCGACCTTAATCGGCGCAACAACGATGGAACAGTTACGCAGTAATATCGATGCAATTAATATGAAGTTAAGTGATGAAATATTAAACGAAATAAAGTTGATTCGCCGAAAATACCCTATGTTGTTTTAATTTTTTTCAGAGTATTAATTCGTAGTAAATACCTGAAGTTTAAAGCGCATAATCTATGCGCTTTCTTACTTCCATCGGATACATGCCTGCATAACGAAAATACGCGCGACTGAAAGAACTCAAATTACTGTAGCCCAATAACAGAGCTATATCAGTTAAACGATAATAAGTACTTTTAAGATATTGATTCGCCATACTAAAACGTACGCTATCCAATAGCGCACTGTACGACGTTTTTTTATCCCCCAGTTTTCGTTGCAATGTTCTTTGGCTTAAATTCATCGCCGCTGCAATATCCACAATGCTGCTACTACCATTGGCTAATGAAAGACTGATCATGCGCGAAACATTGGCAATTAAATCGGTATTCGAAGAAGACAGCGCAGCATTAACTTGCGTATTAATTTCTTCAATTAATGGTGCGATATCTTTTTCTAAAATTGAACTCTCAGCCGTAATGGCTAATACTTCGCTATTAAACGCGACAGGGCAGCCGAAGTAGCGTGTGTATTCAGCGATGCGTTCTGCATCTTTTTCATCTCTTAAAAAGTAGCACGATCTTAACGGAAATGACTTCCCTAGCATTCCATGCAGAATCGCGACTGCGCTGGCCAAGGCATAGTCTTGATACTGCACCAGATTTTTAACTTTTTCAGACTCTATCGAAAATGAGATTCTTGAGATTTGTGGTTCTATTTTAATGTCTACTTGATAACCCGAAACCAATATTTTCAAATATTTAACGATTACTTGTACGGCTTGAAGCACATTTTCACAATGGCTTAGTTGCGATCTTAAGGGTGCCAAAATCATCATGCTCTGCTGACGTGCCAGTTCCATTGCCACATCGGGGTAGTTAAGTTGTTGCGAGGTGATTTCTAATAAATCGACAAACTTATCGAAAGGAATGAGCAGGTTTTTAATCTCTCTGGACTGTAAGTTCTCTTCAATAAAGACTTCTTTATCCAAACCCACCAATTCATACAAGGCGGCTGGGTTGCCTCCTTTCAGAATCACTAATTGGCTGAAACCGTTTAAAAAACTACTGTTGATATAGGGTGTGCTCATTGAAGATCCCAAACGAGGTAATCACTTCAGCTTAAGAAGATTGGCATGAAATGGCAAGAAGATGGCATCAAATGGTAAGCCGGCCTTGATGATTACTCTACAGTATAAGGATAAGAATCATTGATAAAGGGCTGAGGTAACGTATGACGACAAAGACGTGGAGAGATTATTCAACGGGCATTGCTTGGGGGACTGTTGCACTATTCATAGGAATAACCATCGCCTATATTGGACTTGTTGGCGCAATCTATACAGAAAGTATCAGCCTGTTTTCAGGGATGGTAATTTCAACGGTTTTACTCTATCTAGGCTTCACCGTCGTCCATGAAGCGGGTCACGGGAATATTGCCCATGATGTTAGTTGGATGAAACCAATAGAGCGCTTAATGGGGTGGACTTTTACCACACTGTTTTTTATTGTGCCTTTTGGACTGTTCGCCAAGACTCATGATTATCACCATGCCTTTACCAATGACCCTGACCGAGACCCAGATCATTGGGTAAGCGGTGATACGTGGAAAGACGCAAGCCTACGTGCGCTAGTCTTACCGCTGAACTATTTGGTATTGATGGCGACTCGTTTTCGACAAGATCCTGTGATTGCGTCGACTCATAGAAGCTCTTTAATTTATTTTGCGACCACATTTACTATTGCTATTGGTCTGGTGGCTGCGGGATATGGAATGGAGTTATTGATCGTCGGTATTATTCCCATTTTTCTTTCCAGCTATGTATTAGGTATGTTGTTTGATTGGATACCTCATATGCCTACACGCCAGCAGGGGCGTTATCAAAATACCCGAAGCTATTTATTTCCAGGCTTAAAATTTTTAACCCTAGGCCAAAACTACCATCACATTCATCACCTTTACCCTCGTGTCTCTTGGTATCACTATCAGCGCGTCTTTAATCTAATACGTCCGATGCTGGAGAAAAATAATGCGCCTATTGAAGTCTTGTTTTCCAAAACTCAGCCTGGGTTCGGGCAATCGTTAAATGCGCTGCAACCTAGCAGCATAGAAGGGGTTCACAAGCTCACTCTGAGCGTTGAAAGTATAGAGCCATTAACCGATAGCTCTGTCGCGATAAGTTTTGCTGCTTTACATGGAAAAACCATTGATTTTAAAGCGGGGCAATATGTCACAGTGACTAAGTTGATCGCTGGTCAAGCGATTACGCGCTGCTATTCAATTTGTGACGCACCTAATGAAAGCAAGCTAACCATTGGTGTGAAAAGTATAGAAGGCGGTGTGTTATCCAGCTATTTGAATAATGATCTATCGGTAGGGGATGAACTTACGGTTGCAGGGCCATTTGGCAATTTTGTTTATAATACTCAACGGATGAAGAAAGATTCTTCTTTAATTCTCATTGCCGCAGGAAGTGGCATCACACCAATACTATCCATAGCCAAAACAGCACTAAAAAATATTGAATATAGCTTAGCTAATAAAGTGCATCTGATTTACATCAATGCCACCAGTCGTGATGTGATGTTTGATCGTCAGCTCATTGAACTATTAGCTCAATACCCGGAAACTTTTCACGTTACCCATCAATTTACCCGCGTGAATAACGGCGGTTATTTAACTGAAGATACGCTAATCAGCCTGTTGAATGCAGAGTCCAACCTGTTAAGAAATCAATATTATATATGCGGGCCTGCTGGGCTAAAAGAAACCGTGAGTAAAACGTTAAATCAGTTGACGGTTAATCCCAAACAAATATTCATAGAAGAGTTCGTGCAAGCTGATATTGAGCCTAAAGGAAAGCAGTACCCGGTTAATATTGTCTTACCGAACGGTGATGCTCATGAACTGAGTGTCGCTGAAAACCAAACCGTCTTACAAGCGGCGCAGAATAAAGGACTTCAAATACCGCATGCTTGTGGGGTCGGTCAGTGTGGTTGTTGCATGATGAAAATCGATCAAGGCGACGTGCAGCTGACGTCTGATGATGCCCCTGGTTTATTAAGCGGTGAGCAGGAGTTAGGGCTTACATTAGCGTGCTTATGCCAGCCTAAATCGTCGCTGAACTTAACCTGCGTCACGGCTTAAGTTAGTTCTCTAGGTAGTCTGTTCAGCAACAGGTATAATAGGATATATACCTTATTCATCTGTTGCTGGATTCCCGCATGAACGATAAAACCAATTACCAAAACAATCCGCTGCACGGCATAGGCTTAGGCAAGTTGATTACGATACTTTCTGACCATTATGGCTTTGAGATCTTATACGCCTACCTCAACATTAATTGCTTTAAAACCAAGCCAAGCATTGAATCGAGCGAGAAGTTCCTGAAGAAAACCGATTGGGCACGCGAGAAAGTAGAAGGCTTTTACTTATACGAATATATGAGCTTGCCACGTGCCTCGGCAAAAGAGTTTGAATTACCGCCAAGAGACCGAACTATCCCTCTAGATCAAGAGACGGGCGAGCCAAACGAGTTAAGCTTAGAAGATGCAGAGCAGTTGCGTGAAAAGCGTGCAAAAAAAGCTGCTGAATTCGGCAATGGTACTGGCTATCGCAATGGTAAGAAGTTCGGTGGAGAAAAGGATCGTAGTAAGACGACACCTTATAGAACGAAGAAGCCTGCTCCGCGTGGGCAGTCAAGCAGCCCATATGGGGGGGGATCTTCTAACAGCTCCTCGCAAGATGGAGAGCAGAAGACTTCCAAGCCATTTGGAGGAAATTCTTACTCTAGCTCGTTTGATAAGAGTGATGATAAGAACGGTTCTAACCAAGGGAGTACAGACAAGAAGCCATCAAGTGGCAGTTCTGACCCTTGGGGCAAACATAAATAAGACGGATTTTTGTGACCAGAAAGCGAAATTCTGGTTATAATTGCGCCAATTTTTAAGCTCGACATAAAGATAGACAGTTAGGTCTACAAATTTACATTAGATAGAACAGGTAATCGAATGGCTTTTTTTGATTTAGAAACACCAGAAAACAACGAAACAGACAACCTAGTATGGTTAGGTCACCTTAGCCCAGACAGCGATACCATCGGTTCTGCGATCGGTGCGGCTGAGTTATTTGGTGGTGAGCCACGTCGTGCTGGCGAATTGAACAAAGAAACGGCATTTGTTGTTGATTATTGCGGTGTAGAACTACCAAAAATGATCTCTAAAGTAGAAGGTCAGAAGGTTGGTATCGTTGATTTCAACCAAAAAACACAGCTACACAAAGATGTGGATAACAAAGACATCGTTGCCATTATCGATCACCACGCGATTCAAGATCAGCCAATCACGTTTAATACCGCTATGTCGGTTGATATTCGTCCTTGGGGCAGCGCGGCAACTATCCTAGCGGATCGTTTCGAAAAAATGGGTAAAGTTCCAAGCGCAACGACGGCTTGTGTTCTATTGGCGGGTATCTTGTCTGATACCTTGATTTTCGAATCTCCAACGACGTGCCCAGTTGATAAGCCATTCGCTGAGAAGCTAGCTAAGATTGCTGGCATCGAAGATCTATACGCGTTCGGTCAAGCGATGATGGAAGCAAAATCTGATCTTGCCGACGTATCGACTTACGACGTATTAAAGAGTGATTTCAAGCACTACGAAATCAACGGTAAGAAAGTTGGTTTTGGTGTTGCTGAGACATTATTGCCAGAACAGTTGCTTGAACGTAAAGCTGACTTGTTGTCTGAAATGGAAGGCGAAAAAGCCAAGCAAGGTTTAGATTTCATCTTCTTCGCAATCGTTGATACCAAGACTAAAAACTCTCACCTAGTAATCTACTCAGGTGCTGAAGCAGAACTTGCAGGTCAGGCATATGGCGAAGCTGTTGAAGATCAGTTGATGTACTTGCCAGGTATGATGTCTCGTAAGAGCCAGCTTATGCCTGCGGTACAAGCGACTCTTTCAGCGTAAGTTGCTCTTCTTAAAACAGAGGGCTTAAAATCTCGAGTTTGAAATTTTAAAATGACTAGAAAAGCGAACGTCTTGTTTAATCAAGGGTTCGCTTTTTTTAGGTCTTCAAAAAATAATGTTGTCACCGCATCTGACGGAAAGTATTGTTCAATAATAAGCTCCTGCATCGTCACGTCTACGGCAGTGCCCAAAGATGCTAGGGTTGAAAACAGCTTAAGCTCTAAGTCACTAAAAACAATTTCAAGAGGAATCATCGGCTGTACACTGATAGAAGTTGATTGTGTGCTCCAATCACTTGGAATATCTGGGTAAGCCAATAATCGTTCAATTAATTCCGAAGATCTGTCCTGATGCATCATACGTTCTCGTTGCAATCGTTGCAGTAGAGAATAGGCTACCTCTGCCCAGTTTTTTATAAAGGGACGAAAGCCATTAGGATCAAATAGCAGCTCCATTATATTATTACTATTAGGAAAGTTTGGCTGCTGTTGTTTAAGCAGGCTCGTTAATTTTTCCTGTGGTTCATTGACCAAAACAATATTCCAATCCCAATCGAATACCATCGCTGGAAACGGTGCATGATTATTAAGTAATAATTCCAGTGCTTGTTTAATTGAAGACATTTCTGGCTGGTTGAGACTCATACGACTGTATGTATCTGAGAATCCAGCCGCCGCAAACAGTAATGCTCGTTCATTTAAGGGGACTTCTAATATGTTCGATAAGTGAATGATCATGCCTTTGCTAGGTTGCGCGCGGCCAGTTTCCAAAAAACTAATGTGTTTACTAGAAACATCGGCATGCAGGCTTAAATCCAGCTGACTTAGGCCACGACTCTTGCGCCAACGTTTAATTGACTGACCAAACTCGCTCATATCACTGTAAATCCTTCTACGTTATTTTTAAAACATACCCAAGCTATTGCCAACTATTACACAAACCAGTATCGCGACCATTACCTCATAGGTAATGGATTCTAAATGCTTTCCCCGACAGTATTAAGTTATTAAACCTAAACTCGGAGAATAATATGGAAAAACTAAACCTCAACAATACCCTAATGCTCAACGCGACGCTTACTTTACCTTTTGCAATTATCTTATTTATTTTTTCCGGTTTGTTTGCCAGTCTATTGGGTATGGGGGCTTTAGTGATTGAGCTGTTAGCGGCAGGCTTAGTATTGTTTTCCATAGTCGCTTGGTTAGCAGTAAAAAAATCTAATATTTTAATCGCGCAGCTGATCACTTTGTTGGACATTTCATGGGTCTTGGCATCTGGCATGCTCGTAGTTATGAATCCGTATAATATGACTCTGCTAGCGACAGTACTGGTAATAATAACAGCCTTGTTAGTCTTGTTTTTCGCACTGTTTCAACTGAGAGGAATATTGCAAAGGTCTGCTGTAGAAAATGCTCCATAAATTGTTAACCCATACAGACGCTCGTTAGCTCAAGCCATAGCGCTTAATTTTATTGATCAAGCCTTGGCGAGTAATCCCTAAAGCTTGAGCGCTGTGGGTTTTGTTATCTTGATGCTGCTCTAGCGCTCTTTTGATTAACTTAATCTCCAGTGCTTTTACTTGTTCTTCTAACGGTAGGTTGGTCAAATTAACATCCGAGTCTGAATGAATCTGCAGAGAATCCTCTCCTTGTATTAACTGAATCTCTTGAATTGTTATTTCGTTTTTAAGACAAATAGCAGCGGCGCTTTCTAATGTGTTTTTTAATTCACGAACATTACCCGGCCACGGAGTATTTAAAAACCAAGCGCAAGCTTTTGGGTGAATCGTTAATTGAGTATTATGCTTGTGATTGTAGCGTTCAATAAAGTGATTCACTAACGGTGTAATATCTTCTTTGCGTTCACTTAGGCTAGTAGTAGAAATAGTAAGACCTTTAATGCGGTAATACAGGTCTTCGCGGAAATTACCCGATTGAACTTCTGCGGGTACGTTTCTATTCGTGGCACTGATTAGCCGAATGTCGATATTTTCTAATTGACGGCTGCCTAGCGGGTAATAGTTTCCTTCTTGTAAAACTCGTAATAGTTTCACTTGCATGGCTAAAGGCATTTCGCCAATTTCATCTAAAAATAACGTACCGCCGTCAGCCGTTGCTAATAAACCTTTACGATCTTTTTCTGCCCCTGTGAACGCGCCCTTTATATAACCGAATAATTCACTTTCTAATAAATCAGCGGGTATCGCACCGCAATGTACCGAAATAAAAGGTTGGTTATTGCGGTCGCTGCCTTGATGAATGGCATTAGCAATAATTTCTTTACCGGTTCCGCTCGGGCCCTGAATGAAAACAGGCACTTGGGTTGCTGAAATACGCTGTATCAGTTCGCGGGTATTCTGAATCGCAGGGCTATTACCAATTAAACCAAAATTAGGCACATCATTAAGCTGGCTGGATTGCTCTAGCTGTTGTTCAAGGCAGGAGACTTGTTTTAATAAACTGTGTTTATCCAGAGCGCGAGCGATGATTATTTTTAAGAGCTCAGGGTCAGTAGGTTTGCTAATGAAATCCCAAGCGCCTTGCTCAATTGCCTTTATCGCTAATGCTCTATCGTCATGACCTGTGAGGACAAGTACTGGAATACCTTGGTATTGATGCAATTGTTCAAGAGTATCTTCAGGGCGAAAGCTAGGGGGCAACGCAAGGTCGTGTATGACTATGTCAAAAGGCAATTGCTTGTTATCAGTAGCACTGTTTGCTTGTTGAAATTTTGCTAAACCATCAGGCAAGCTGAAACAGATTTCTACTTGATAGCCCGCCTGCTGTAACCACAAACTGCATAACTCACAAAACGCGACTTCATCATCCACTATTAAAATACGAGCGCTCATTTTTCTGCTTCCTGATGTGAAGTATTATTGTGAATAATTTTTGGTTCTGAGAGGGGAAGGCTAACAATAAAACTCACTGGCCAGCCTTGATCGGCTCGGTGTTCAATTTCACCCTGATAGGCATCTACAATACGTCTGACGATTGAAAGCCCTAAACCGCTGCCGCCACTGCGCTGAGTAATAAAGGGTTCGAATAAATGGGGTAGCATGTCATCTGGAATCGTCGGGCCATTATTGTGCACGCTAATCACTAATACCTGAGAGCGATTATCAGAGTGAGTATTAGAAAGAGTATTGATATTGGCAGAGATTAAAATTCTGCCCGCCGCATTTGATTTAATAAAAGCAGCCGAGTTTTCTAACAAGTTGATTAAAATCTGTTGAATTCGATCACCATCAAAAGTACCCATTAAACTTTCGTCGCACTCTAATTCTATGTTCACGCTAAACAATGTATTGATCTGGGCAATCACTTGCCTGATAACAGGAACCAGATCCATATTGCGCTTGGTTAATTCAATCTTGCCAGCATAAGAAAGTGTATCGCGAATTAATAGCTCTGCGCGCGCGACCTGATTTTGGATATGCGTTTTAATCACGGTATCGGTTTGGGCTGAAGCCATGTTAATAATATTCAGCGGGTTACGTAGCTCATGTGCAATAGCCGCTGTTAAGCCACCTAGCTCGACAAGGTGTTGTTGCTCGATACGTTCACGTTCTGATTGCGCTTCAATCTTTGCCAGCTGTAGTGAGCGTTCTAGTGACGCGCAAGCATTTGGAATCAGCGCACTGAGCAGTTCAGCCATATGCTGTTGTGAAGGCGGTTGATCTTGCCAGCCATTTAAGTGGCATTCCCAGTTACCACGCTTGAGGCAAGTAAATAAAACCTCTTGCTGGCTATCAACTAAGATATCGCCATTGGCAGCCAAGATTTTAACCCCCGCTTTATTACCATTCCAAAGTGTCTCAATAGTATTCGCTAAGGTTTGCCAAGAAGTCGCGGCATTTAGTTTTTGCAGCCACTGATTAAGTATTGTTTCATCAATCACGGCACCAGGATAAACCAGGCGATCGGAAAATTGTTTAGCAGGGCCATATAGTAACCAAGCAAAGATTAATAATAAACTGGAGTAAGAGAACAACTGTAGCGTCGGCACTTTGGCAAGTTCTTCCATACCAGCAGGCGCTAATAAAGACAGTAGTAGCGACATGAACAACATCGATACAACCAGAATCGCTAACCATTGAATCGCTTGACTCACCCAGCGGTTTACCTCGACTAAGCGATAACGCACTACGGAATATACTAATAGAATCGTATAGGTAGGAAGTGCCAACATGGGGTAAGGAAAGAAGTCACTGCCCAGAGAAGGCAAGATAAAGCTGGTCGCTAGTGAGAAGCCCCAAGCACCCGATGCGAACATAGCAATAATAGAACGGCGCTTACTGTTATAGCGAGAGCTGCCCTTATTATTGCGATAACCAAACAATAATAAAATATGCGCAATGATACCGACGGCCACTGTGTAGACAACGTTTAGCCAGCCGATACTTTCAAGATGGAAAAAGTGAGGAAAGACATTCCATTGTGAAAGGTGCCCACCCCCAGCCCAAATACTTAACCCTGTTACCGCGAGTGCCATGACATACAGCATGGGAGTGAAGCGATAAAACTGATCAGGCAAGGGCAAACTGCCACGTAGCCATAAGAGTACAAAATGTAAAAAGCTGGTGGATAGAATAGGGTTAGCGAGTAATAGGCCCACGGCTAAATCAGGTTGATTATTTAGGGCGGCTATATGCCCCAAACACCACATCGCCATAGAAAGGCAAAACGCTGCGAGTGCCGTTAAAGAGGATTCTTCATGACGCTTAGACCATAACCAGCCTGCGGTGATTGTGGCTGAGATCAAGGTTATCCACATGCTAGCGCTGAATAAGGTAATGAGCATGGTCTGTAAACTCTCTTTACGGCTGTGGAGAATAAGTGTCTAGTTAGTTTACACCCAGAGGCGAGTTTTCGTCATATTGTTTTTTCTGTTTCTAATAATTCACTTGGAAAGCCCAATAGATCAGGGTTTAGTAGTTATTAATAATTGATTGTCAGGATTGGCACAGTTCCCGCAATCAACTAGCGTTATAGAAGGCCGCTAGAGCTTTCATAAAAAACTACTCCTTTATTAAGGTACAGAAAATGTTGGATATTATCGCTGCACTGCCCGACAGCGCTATGCTGTCGCGGATACAGTTCGCCTTTACTATTAGTTATCACATAATGTTCCCCACAATTACCATTGGCCTATCTCTGTATATGGCTTTTATGGAAGGGATGTGGCTTAAAACTCAAAACCCTGCTTATCTGCAACAGGTTAAATTCTGGGCCAAACCGTTCGCCATTACCTTTGGTATGGGAGTGGTATCGGGTGTTGTGCTATCGTATGAATTTGGCACCAATTTCAGTAAGTTCTCCGAAGTCGTCGGGCCGGTCTTAGCGCCATTATTGGCATATGAAGTGCTCACAGCTTTCTTCTTAGAAGCGGGTTTCTTAGGCATCATGTTATTCGGCTGGAATCGTGTCACGCCTAAAGTACACTTTGCTGCAACCTGTACCGTCGCCATGGGAACGGTTTTATCTTCTTTCTGGATTCTCGCTGCCAACTCTTGGATGCACACCCCTGCGGGTTATGAAATTATCGATGGGGTTTTTCATGTGACTAGCTGGATGGAAGTTATTTTTAATCCATCATTTCCTTATCGTCTAGCGCACATGTTATTGGCTACCTTCTTGTCGGCTTCTCTTTTGTTCGCGGGCGTCAATGCGTATTACTTATTGAAAGAACAGCATATTGAATTTGCTAAAATTGGATTTTCAACAGCAATGATCGCCATTGTGATTCTAGCGCCTGTGCAAATCTTAGTAGGAGATTTTCACGGTTTAAATGTTGCGCATAATCAGCCAGTGAAATTGGCAGCGATGGAAGCCGTGTGGGAAACAGAGAAGGGCGCTCCACTCGTATTATTTGCTTGGCCTGATGAAAAAGCCGAAGAGAATAAGTTTGAGGTATCGATTCCTAAAGTTGCCAGTTTATTAATTACTCACGAAATGGATGGTGAGATTCCAGGGCTGAATGAGGTTGATGCGAAAGATCGTCCACCAGTGCCAGTTGTATTTTTTGCTTTCCGTATCATGTTAGCGCTGGGTGGTTTGATGCTGCTATTAGGTCTTGCGGGTTTATACACACGTAAAACGGGGCGCCTATATGAGAGCAAGCCTTTGCTGATATTTTCAGTAGCAATGATCCCAGCAGGCGTAATTGCAACACTGGCGGGTTGGTATGTGGTAGAAGTTGGTCGTCAGCCTTGGTTAGTGCAAGGCCTAGTGAGAACCGTGGATGTTATTTCACCTTTACCTGCATCGATGGTGGCGTTTACTTTGGGCTTATTTGTTGTGGTTTATACCACGTTGTTTTTCACTTATATCTACTTCATGCGTAAGTTGATTTTAAAAGGACCTATGTCCGTAGAAGAAACATTAGCAACACTGCAAGGCAATGAATTTTATGATGACGATTTGCCTGCGACGTTAAACCCAGCACAAGTTGATATTGGTTATAGCCAAGAGCTTTCTACGTACCTTAAAGACAAGGGAGAAAAATAATGGATATCGCATTAGTCTATTTATTGCTGATTGGTTTTGGCATTTTGGTTTATGTTTTGTTGGATGGTTTTTCATTAGGGGTGGGTATCATTTCCCGCTTCTTAAAAGGCAATAATCAAGAAGGTATTGATGAAAAAGCCATTGCGATGAAAAGCTTGTCGCACATCTGGGACAGTAACCAAACCTGGTTAGTATTTGGTGGTGTTGTCTTGTTCGTCGCCTTCCCAGCGGTATATGCCTTTGTATTATCGAATTTATATTTACCGATTATTTTGATGCTGGTGGCGTTAATTTTTCGTGGTGTTGCATTTGAATTTCGCTTTAAGTCAGACGCTAGCCAAAAATGGTGGGATTTGAGTTTTTCACTCGGTTCAATTCTCGCAACGTTTTGCCAAGGGATTGTTTTAGGCGCATTGGTTGGAGAAATGTCTAGCCAAAAAACCATGGCAGATCCAGTAGAGTGGTTAACGCCTTTTTCTATCTTGACAGGTTTTGCTTTAATCGCAGGGTATTCATTATTAGGCTCTTGTTGGTTAATACGTAAAACGGAAGGTGCTTTAC
>Ga0105353_1000855_pt1 | contig 16368 bp, 16 predicted proteins | sample EN1Hudsemesocosm_2_FD_83657 | JGI IMG/M metagenome (GOLD analysis project Ga0105353, IMG submission 83657) | Methane-oxidizing microbial communities from mesocosms in the Hudson Canyon - EN10B Hudson Canyon | ecosystem: Environmental > Aquatic > Marine > Cold seeps | place: Hudson Canyon...
CAAGGCCCTGCGATTGCTCGTTTAATCAATGTTTTTGGCGCTAAACTTGATCATGTTAAAGCCATTGAAACAGCACATAATGTTCTAACAACATTAGATGAGCACCTTGATAACCATGACTGGCTAGCCACTGATCACCCGACTATTGCTGATATATCTAACTATACTTATATTGCACATGCTCCTGAAGGTGATGTATCTTTACAGACCTATCCCAATATTAGATCATGGCTGCAGCGTGTTGAAGCTTTACCTGGTTTTATTGGCATGCAAAAGTCCCAAGTTGGTTTAGCCGCTTAATCCCTTAGTGTAGGAGCGTCCGCCCTCGGCGCGATTTTTTAGCATAATAAAACATAAAGCTTGTTTAATTCGCGCCGAGGGCGGACGCTCCTAGGCGTTGGTTTTTATTAACACACTATTACGAGATAAATAATGAACAATACTATTGAATCTCCTTTTCATCGTGGTGAACAAAAAATTCAGCTACGCCTAGGTGTGCGTGACAAAATGGAGCGCTTTGGTCGACAGGTAATTCGTGACCATATGCCAGAACAACACCGTGAATTTTATGCACAATTACCTTTTGTGTTTGTAGGACATCATGACTCAAAGGGCTGGCCTTGGGCTTCAATATTATTTAGTCAACCAGGCTTTATGAGTGCTGTTGATAATCAGCATTTGCAGATTAACACTAAACCCGTCTCGGGCGATCCATTAAATGACGCTTTACAGACAGGTAAACGATTAGGGTTACTAGGCATAGAACTTGAATCTCGACGTAGAAACCGACTTTCAACACATATTAGTTCGGTGACTAAAAATACTATTGAATTAGCTGTAGATCAGGCTTTTGGAAATTGCCCACAGTATATTCAACACAGGGAATTACAGTTTATCGATCCTGCTTCTATGGCAACTGAAGAGATTATTGATATAACGCAGTTCAATCATCAAGCAAATGATTTAATTAGTAATAGTGATACTTTCTTTGTTGCCAGTTATGTCGCAAATGGCAGTCAATTAAGCAGTGAAGGCGCTGATGTATCACATCGTGGTGGTAAACCTGGTTTTATCCGCATTGATAACAACAGAACATTAACCATTCCTGATTATCTAGGCAACAATCATTTCAATACCTTGGGTAATTTTGAGGAAAATTCAAAAGCGGGTTTATTGTTTATCGACTTTACTCATGGACACTTATTAACTTTAACAGGCACTGTCGAAATTTTATGGGACTCCCCTGATACAGAATTTTTTACAGGCGCAGAAAGATTATGGCAATTCCATCTTGATCATGGCCGCTGGCTTAAAAATGTATTGCCCTTGCGTTGGAAGCTAAAAGATTACTCTCCCAACACCCAATTGACGGGCAGCTGGAAAGACGCAGATTCTGCCAAAAAGGCTGATCAACTTAAAAACAGCTGGCAAGCTTATCAAATTACTCAAATAATCGATGAAAGCAGTGTTATTAAATCCTTTTATCTCCAAGCCCCCAGTGATCAAAAACCCCAGTTTAAAGCAGGCCAGTTTTTAACCGTAAAGGCAATGATTAATCATAAAGAAGTGATTAGAACCTATACCGTTTCCAGTGCGCCAGCTGATGAAAAGTTAAGGATTAGCATTAAGCACGAGCAAGACAAAAATGGTGGCCAAGACGGCATTTTCTCTAGCTTTATGCATCAACATATTAAAGTCGGCGATAGCCTATTAGTTAAAGCACCTACGGGGGCATTCTTCTTTGATAACAGCAACAACCGCCCATCAGTATTGATAGCGGCAGGAATAGGCATTACACCTATGATTGCAATGGCTAGACATGTTTTACAAGAAGCCGTTCGAACACGTTCTATACAACCTTTGATATTAATATGTTCAGCACGCAATCAGACCCAGCGTGCATTTTTTGATGAATTAAACCAGCTGGCTGAAAATTCAGCAGGACATATACAAATCTTCTGGGCATTAAGTCAGCCAGAATCACACTTGATCGAAGGTATAGATTATCAACTTAAAGGTCGAATAACTAAACAATGGTTAGAGACTTTACTACCCAGCGTAAATTGCGATGTCTATTTATGTGGCCCCAATAGTTTTATGCAAAGCCAATATAACAGCTTAAGAGAGTTGGATATAAGCGACCACCATATCTATGCCGAAGCCTTTGGCCCAGCTTCATTAAAACGTGATAATCAACAAACTAAACCCGATATTGCAGAACAGGCCATTGTCACTTTTACCGACTCACAACTGGAACAGGCTTGGTCTAGAACAGATGGTACCCTATTAGAATTTGCTGAAGTACATGGGCTCACCCCAGAATATGGCTGCCGTAGTGGTCAATGTGGAGCATGTAAAGTTAAATTGCTTAAAGGCCAAGTCACTTATCCACGAGCTATAGATTTAGAATTAAACCCCGATGAAATTTTATTGTGCTGTGCTGTTCCAGCCGCAGAAGGTGGCAATCATATTTCCCACTTAAAAATTAAACTTTAAGCGTTTATTATAATAACTACCCCCCAATCGTATGATTTTAGCTATCGAGAAGGCAATAAATCTTCCTCCAACACTAGCTTTCCTAATTGCTATTATCCATTGTTTTTGGTCATTTTTCATTTGGTTGCTATCCCTTATTTATATATCAAATCATCGGCTTACCGAATGGCCCATATCTCTGACATATTTACCCAGTTCTAATCCACTGGGTGTAGGAATAAGTCCCTTTCATACGCGTTCAAAAAGTATCACGCCTAATTCTTTTTCCAGAGCAGTCTATTGCCAACCCAACGTTGGTTGAGTCATGCCTAATGCTCGTGCAGTAGATAATGAACCTTCTTCAGCGGTGACTAAAAAAGCCCGTGCACAATTCCAATCAAATCTTACTGATTGCCAATCCTTACAATTATGCATACCTTAAATACAATTTTAGAGAATTACCATTCCACATGACATGGTGTATGATTTTCGGTAATGCATCAATAAATGAGACCCCCCATGAAAGCAATAGTCTGTAAAAAATATGGAGCTCCCGAAGTTCTTCAACTTGAAGAAGTAGAAAAACCTGTACCAAAGAAAACGGAAATTCTAATAAAAAATTATGCAACCGCTGTTTCATCTGGTGACTGGAAACTGCGTAAAGCAGATCCTTTTATTGTCAGATTATTTTTTGGTTTTTTTAAACCCAAAAAGTCAATATTTGGCTATGTATTAGCGGGGGAAATTGAAGCAATAGGTAAGCAAGTCACACAATTTAAAGTGGGTGATAAAGTATTTGCTACCACAGGTATGGATCTTGGTGCCTATGCAGAATATACCTGCCTGGATGAACAAGGCATCATTGCCATAAAACCAAATAATATGTCTTATGAAGAAGCCGCAGCCATCCCTTTTGGTGGAAATACTGCTTTGTATTTTTTGAGAAAAGCAAATATTCAACAAGGTCAAAAAGTTCTGATTTACGGTGCATCAGGCGCAGTGGGATCGGCAGCTATTCAACTTGCTAAGTATTTTGGAGCCGATGTGACGGGAGTAAGTAGCACCGCAAATTTAGAATGGGTAAAGTCATTAGGCGCAGACAAGCTGATTGATTATACTCAGACAGATTTTTCCAAAAACGGAGAGCAATATGATGTCATTTTTGACACCGTCGGTAAAAGCTCATTTGCTGCCTGTAAAAACTCTTTAACACAAACGGGGACTTTGCTATTAGCTGCTGCAGGAATACTGAGTATGTTTAAAGGGGTGTGGCTTTCTATAGTCAGCCGTAAAAAAGTTGTTTCTGGGGTCATGAGCGAAACAGCTGAAGATTTAATATTTCTTAAAAAACTGATTGAAAGGGACAAATTTAAAGCAACCATTGATAGAGACTACCCTTTGGAACAAATAGCTGAAGCTCACCGTTATGTTGAAAAAGGACATAAAAAGGGAAATGTTATAATAACCTTGGAATAACAATGCCAATCCATCCCCGTAGGAGCGTCCGTCCCTCTGCGCGAATAAAAACACTTTTTTTTATAAAAGCAATCGCGCCAAGGGCGAACGCTCTTACATGACAATATGTTTTTTTAGAGGCTCATCACCTCCTAAAAATTAGTGAATGACTCATTTTGTAAATAATAAGTACTTTACTTACTGATATAGTTAACATTAGACTAGAACCTAAATTACTTTCAAATACTACAGGAGTTATCAATGTCCCTTTTTTACAAAATATTTTTATTCAATGCGGTTTTGTTATTATCAAGCTCAGCTCAAGCGCTATCTGTCGGCCAAGGAAGTGACTTTGAAACTGGCACTCTTGAAGGCTGGGGGGTTGGATTGTCAGTGACACCCTCTATTATTGCCGATAATGGCCCTTCTGCTGCAGGTAGTAATGCAATAGAAATATCAGCTTCTGGGTTAAATGGCGCAGGCAGTAAGTTAGTAACATTAAATAGACAGACTCCGTGGACTGGTGCGATTAGTTCTGATGTAACGGCTGTAACTATGGATTTAAAACATACTTCTGGAAGTGATTTACTTATTCGTTTTGCCATTGGTGATGGTGGTACTTGGTACGCCTCTAATACTCCACATAGTTTGCTTTCTGGAGGCGATTGGGAACAAGCGTTTTTCTCACTTTCTGATCTTACAAAAGTGAGCGGATCAGCAAATTTAGTTGATGTTATCAATAATGTTACAGAAGTAAGGCTGCTTCATAGCTTAACTGCTAATTTTAAAGGCGACGTCATCGCAGCAAGTTTTGCTGTAGATAATATTTCAGCTGTTCCTGTTCCCGCTGCTGTCTGGTTATTTGCCTCTGCACTTGGGTTGTTAGGCATTAAAAGACGTAAAACAATTTAAGAGTCATATTTTTACTCTAAATACCCACCCGCTTTAAGCGGGTGGATTTATAATCCACATTCCTGAAAAGCCTGATCTATCTTCAGTAACACCTCATAATTAAACATTTAAATCACTGCGTTCTTAGCCAACGTTAAACAATGAACTATTAATTTTTTCTATATTAATTGCAATCAAAATGTCCTCACCTTCGTCAATAGAATGTAAATACTAAACTTTGATGTGTCAACACTTTTCAGGACACAAGATTACCAATAACAGACGGTCAGATGGTTGTTACATTTGAACAACTAAAAAGTGAATTAAACCTATTCCTACCTGAGTACAGCTTAAGAAAAAGATCAAAGCTAGAGTTGTTTTTTTAAGATTGGTATTACAAGCTTTACCTAAGACCTAAATTCAAGAAAACTACAAAACTTTTTTGGAAAAAGTAAGAGGATCTAATATAAAAAACAACCCATACTTTTTGACCCTATAAATTATCGAATAAAACAAGCTTACAAACTTCATAAGCGGGCTCTTCATAAGGATGAGCCCGTAGAAGCTCTTTAATAACAAGGGTGATCAATTCATCCTCAACAACCATTTCAACTTTATATTCTGGTAACTTGTGAATTTTATCCACCGAGCCGACAAAAGGAGTTGCTCCTTCCAACGGTTTAAATTGTCCTTCGCCTAAAATTTGCCAACAACAGTGGTCATACTGCCCCACCCTTCCAGCACTTTTTTCAAATAAGGCATTTTTTACTTCTTCAAGTTGTGCTTCAGGAACATAAAAAGATAATTTATACATTGATAAATAGCTTATTTTATAAAGGGGGATAGCTATCTACATTCAAGTCTGGACAATAATGACTTATCATAAGATCAATACCAGGCTGTAAAACTTCTTTCCATAACTTTTCAGTTTTTTCGTCAAAAAGTGGATCAATGGTATATGCCGCTTCGATCAAACTATCAAGCCATAATGAATAAAAGTGAGGTTTTATATTGAGATTATATTTATTATGTTTTTCAGCAATCTCTAATAGCAAATTTGGCTCATCATTATGAGCACGACTCATATACACCAAAGAGGTCATCAGCATAGCCTTTTGGACGCCCATATCAGTATCTTTAAACATTTCAGAAACTTCTTCAGAACTTGAGAAGAATATCTCGTAAAATTTATCTAAAAAATTAATATCATTCAAGCAACGCTCAAAACTTTCATTAAATAGTGTAGGTATATTTTGTTGTTCCATATTAAAAAATCCAATAGCTCGGGATTTAGTTTTTTCTAAAATTTATTTACAGCGTCTTTTTAAGTTATTTTTCAATATCTTTTCTGAGCAATACTCTAAATTGCATTTCAAAGTTGACCAGAGGTTGACCCGAAATATTTCAGGCAAAAAAAAAGGTCTGTAGAAAACTCTACAGACCCTTATTTTACTTGGCTCCCCCGGACGGGCTCGAACCGCCGACCTAGTGATTAACAGTCACCCGCTCTACCAACTGAGCTACAGGGGAATAATCTCTTATATCAACATGGCGCGCCCGGAGAGATTCGAACTCCCGACCGCTCGGTTCGTAGCCGAGTACTCTATCCAGCTGAGCTACGGGCGCCGTGTTGATCTTTTGTATTATGCATCTTATTGCTTTTATTGTCAACTTATTTATCAAATAACTAAACTAACAAATTATGGCGGAGAGTGAGGGATTCGAACCCTCGATGGGAGTTAAAGCCCATACTCCCTTAGCAGGGGAGCGCCTTCGGCCTCTCGGCCAACTCTCCTAAAACTTTTTTACTCTTCAGAACCTGTCAATCCAGCCGATTCTGCTTGTTCTTTTTTAATTCTTTCGTATATTTCTTCTCTATGCACTGATGTTTCTTTTGGTGCATTAATACCAATACGAACTTGGTTACCCTTAACCCCTAATACAGTGACTGTTACATCATCACCTATCATTAAGGTCTCTCCTACTCGTCGAGTTAAGATAAGCATAATATCTCCCTACGTTTCCATTTAACTTACAATGCTTGAGTTCAACCAACCAAGCTCTCTATTATAACTAGTTTTTTTAGAAAGACAAAGATAATTTCAAATTTCTTCTTTATCTAACCCAAAAGCATTGTGTAATGCACGAACACCTAGCTCTAAATACTTTTCATCAACAACAACTGAAATTTTAATTTCAGAAGTCGAGATCATTCTAATATTAATTCCTTCATCTGCCAAGGTCTTAAACATGGTACTTGCAATTCCAGCATGAGATCGCATCCCAACACCTACAATTGATATTTTAACAATGCTGTCATCACCTGTTACTTGCTTAGCACCTAAAGTTTCACAAACTTCTTCTAAAACTGCTTTAGTTTTTTGATAATCGTTTCTATGTACAGTAAACGTAAAATCTGTTGTCTTATCATCAGCTATATTTTGAATAATCATATCAATCTCGATATTTTTATCCGCTACAGGACATAAGATTTTTGATGCTACACCCGGCAAATCAGGAACACCTGTGATTGTAAGTTTAGCTTCATCACGGTTAAATGCAATGCCTGAAATTAAAGCTCTTTCCATTTCTGATTCCTCATAGGTAATTAGTGTGCCATTACCTTCTTTAAACGATGATAATACTCTTAGTGCAACATTATACTTTCCTGCAAATTCAACAGAGCGAATCTGCAATACTTTTGAACCTAAACTCGCCATTTCCAGCATTTCTTCAAAAGTTATTTTATCCAGCCGTCTTGCTTTTGGCTCTACTCTAGGATCAGTAGTATAAACACCATCCACATCGGTATAGATATGACATTCCTTAGCATCTAAAACAGCTGCTAATGCAACAGCTGTTGTATCAGATCCACCTCGGCCTAGTGTTGTAATATTCCTATGCTCATCAACACCCTGAAAACCAGCAACAACAACTACCCGTCCCGCCTTAAGGTCTTGTTTGATACTCGTATCATCAATTTCTCTGATTCTAGCCTTAGTATGCGTGCTATCCGTTAATATTTTAACTTGGCCGCCAGTATAAGAACGTACAGGACAACCTAGATTATGTAAAGCCATGGAAAGCAGTGACATCGTGACTTGCTCTCCAGTCGAAAGCAATACGTCCATTTCCCTGTCATTAGGAGCTGCCTGCATTTCTGCAGCCATCGATGTCAAACGATTAGTTTCACCACTCATTGCTGATACCACAGCAATAATATCGTCCCCTTTCTCTCGTGCTTGTTTGATTTTTTCTGCGACGGCCTTTATTCGCTCTACTGAGCCAACAGAGGTACCGCCAAATTTATATACAAATAATGCCATTTTTTAACTTAATATATCCAATACCACCATTAAGGCTACAAAACATGTCCTAAGTTGACATATTCCACTATCTGTTGGGTTTATATTCAGCAACCCAACCTACTTTATCCTTTTAACTGCTCCTGTACCCAACTAGGAACTTGTTTTAAAGCTTGCTCTAAACCAGAAGGATTATTACCACCAGCTTGTGCCATATCAGGGCGTCCACCACCTTTCCCTCCGACTTTTGTTGCAACTGAATTAACTAAGTCACCCGCTTTTAATCGTTTGGTTTGATCTTTAGAGACACCAGCAATTAAACTCACTTTATCACCTTGAACTGTTGATAAAATAATAGCAGAGCTACCCAGTTTATTTTTAAGCTGGTCAACCATATCTCGTAAAGCTTTTGGATCTACATCATCCAGTTTAACCGCCAATACTTTTATACCTTCTACATCGACGGCTTGAGAGGTTAATTCCCCACCAGCTGAAGCAGCAAGTTTTGACTTTAACCGATCCAGTTCTTTTTCTAATGTTTTATTCTTTTCTACTAATTGCTGAACTTTATCTGATGCTTTTTCTGTTGAGCCTTTAACCATTCCAGCAATATTAGCCAGTACTTTATCTCGACTGGCAATCCAGTCTAAACAGGCTTTTCCTGTTACCGCTTCTATACGACGGACTCCAGAAGCAACACCTGTTTCACTCATGATTTTAAAACAACCAATATCACCCGATCTTTCCACATGCGTTCCGCCACAAAGTTCAGTTGAAAACTCACCCATTTTCAATACGCGAACTTCATCGCCGTATTTTTCACCAAATAAAGCCATTGCCCCTGCTTTAACGGCATCATCTTTTGACATTATTTCAGCTGAGACTAAATTATTCATGCGAATTTGAGCATTCACAATAGATTCAATAGTTACGATTTCATCAGCAGTCATTGGCTCAAAATGAGAAAAATCAAAACGCAATCTATCAGGGTTAACCAATGAGCCTTTTTGAGTAACATGATCTCCTAAAGTTTCACGTAATGCTGCATGTAATAAATGTGTTGCTGAATGGTTTAGCTCTGTAGCATTTCTATCTTTGCCATTAACTGTTAATTCACAGTTCTGAGCATTATTAATAATACCTTGAACTACTTTTCCTTTATGTAAAAATAAACTACCCCCTTGTTTTTGAGTATCGAATACTTCAAAAATAGAGCTACCAACAGTTATAGTTCCATTATCACCAACCTGTCCGCCTGATTCCGCATAAAAAGGTGTTTTTTCTAAAACAATAACACCCTCTTCACCTTCAGCCAAACTTTCTACAGCCTCTCCTTTTAAAAACAATCCAGCAATTTGTGATGAATCATTTAGGCTATGATATCCAGTAAAATCTGTTTGGCTATCATGTCGAATATCTTGATCATAATCAGCACCAAATTTACCGCCAGCTCTAGCTCTATCGCGTTGAGCTGACATTTCAATTTCAAAACCAGCATGATCAACCGTCAGGTTTTGCTCTCTAGCAAAATCAGCTGTTAAATCGACGGGGAAACCATAGGTGTCATATAAAAGAAAGACAACATCACCATGAATAACATTACCTTCAATCTTGGCAACATTGGCTTCTAAAACTTTCATTCCTTGCTCTAAAGTTTCTGAGAACCTTTCTTCTTCTTTCTTTAGGACTCGCTCAACTTGTTCCTGTGCCTGTTTTATTTCTGGAAAAGCCTCACCCATTTCTGCAACTAAAGGTGCAACTAATTTATAAAAGAAAACCTCATTAACACCTAAACGATAACCGTGACGAATTGCTCTACGAATAATACGTCTTAATACATATCCTCGACCTTCATTTGAAGGTAATACACCGTCTACCACCATAAATGCGCATGAACGAATATGGTCAGCAATTACACGTAATGAACTATTGCTTAAATCAGTTGTTCCTGCCAATTCTGCAGCAACTTTTAATAGATTTTGAAATAAATCAATCTCATAATTATTGTGCACACCTTGCAAAACAGCTGCAATCCTTTCTAAGCCCATCCCAGTATCTACAGACGGTGCTGGTAATGCATGCAGAGTGCCTTCTTTATCGCGATCATACTGCATGAAAACTAAATTCCATATTTCAATATAACGATCACCATCCTCTTCAGGTGTTCCTGGAGGCCCACCTGCTATATCTTCACCATGATCATAAAATATTTCAGTACAAGGTCCACATGGACCTACATCACCCATCGACCAAAAGTTATCTTTTGCACCAATTCTTGAAAAACGGCTAGGATCAACTTTTACATCTTCCAGCCAGATTGCTTCAGCTTCATTATCCTCTTCAAAAACCGTGATCCATAATTTTTCAGCAGGAATTTCTAACTCTTTAGTTAAAAAATCCCATGCAAAATGAATGGCATCTTTTTTAAAATAATCACCAAAACTAAAATTACCAAGCATTTCAAAAAATGTATGGTGCCTTGCTGTGTAACCAACATTTTCTAAATCATTATGCTTGCCACCAGCACGCACACAACGTTGTGTTGTCGTTGCTCTTGTATAGTCACGTTTTTCCCGGCCTAAAAATACATCTTTAAACGGTACCATTCCTGCATTTGTAAACAACAAGGTAGGATCATTTCCAGGCACAAGTGAACTGGAAGCTTGAACTGAATGTCCTTGTTGTTTAAAAAACTCTAAGAAGGCAGCACGTAACTCTGCACTGGTCATTTTTTTCATATTTTCTAACTTAATTAATCTATTATTCGTAACCTTAACTTCAATTGACTAGCAAGGCTCTATGTTCATTAATTTATGACTGTTTTAATCAATTCGTGACTAAATCCACGCTGTTGTAAAAACCTACTCTGTTTTAACCACTCTTTTTCTGATGAAGGTTTATCATCACCAAACTTTTTGTAATATACCTGTTCGACTAAATCAAACCAGCTACCAGCTAACTCTAATACAACAGGATCAAGGTTAAACCCAACAATACCGCGTTGCCTTAATTCATAAGTGATTTTTACTGGACCAAATCCTTTTCTAATTCGGTATCTGGCATAAGACTCAGCAAAACGATCATCACTTTGCCAACCTTCATCAACTAATATATCAATTACCAATTGCGTAGCTGAGCGCTCAAAACCTTTTAATGCTAATTTATCCATCAGTTCTCGCCGGCTGTGTTCTCGTCGTGTTAACAATCGAATACAAATTTCTCTTATTTCTTTAACCGGCTCAAACTCATTAGACATTAATTACTTTTTGTCTTTTTCTTCTTTAATATCTTCTGTTACAACACCCAAAGCTTCGGCACGAATCTTAGCTTCAATTTCTTGTGCTTTCTCAGGGTTTTCACTTAAAAATGTTTTTACATTTTCTTTACCCTGACCTATTTTTGCATCACCATAGCTGTACCAAGAACCTGCTTTATTGATAAAGCCATACTTAACACCTAAATCAACTAACTCACCAAGAAAAGAGACTCCTTCACCATAAACGATTTCAAATTCAGCTTGTTTGAATGGAGGTGCAACTTTATTTTTAACGACTTTAACCCGTGTTTCGTTACCAATAATTTCATCGCCTTTTTTAATTGCACCAATACGGCGAATATCTAAACGAACAGAGGCATAAAATTTTAATGCATTACCCCCTGTAGTCGTTTCTGGGTTACCAAACATCACACCAATCTTCATTCTTAATTGATTAATAAAGATAACTAAAGTATTTGAACGCTTAATGTTAGCTGTTAACTTCCTTAGAGCCTGTGACATCAGTCGAGCTTGTAAGCCCATATGAGAGTCTCCCATATCGCCCTCTATCTCAGCTTTTGGAGTTAAAGCTGCAACAGAGTCAATAACAATCATATCAACTGCACCCGAACGTACTAGCATATCGGTGATTTCTAAAGCTTGCTCACCTGTATCAGGTTGAGAAATCAACAAGTCATCTAGATTGATACCTATTTTCTCTGCATAAACTGGATCTAAGGCGTGCTCGGCATCAATAAATGCAGCAGTCCCGCCCTGTTTTTGCATTTGAGCAATAGTTTCCAGTGTCATCGTTGTTTTACCCGATGATTCAGGCCCATAAATCTCAATGACTCGACCTTTTGGTAAACCACCGGCACCAAGAGCAATATCAAGTGATAATGATCCTGTTGAAACCACCTCAATTCCTTTTGATGCAGCTGAGACATCCCCCATGCGCATAACAGAACCTTTACCGAACTGTTTATCAATCTGCATTAACGCTGCACCCAGCGCCTTCTTTTTATTATCGTCCATTTTATGCTCGTGGTTTTATTCAAAATGTTTAACAACCCAGCCAAATTAAAAACTCAAGCAAGGTCTGAAAATAACCGCTTATTATCACATAGAGATGCGTCTTGAAACAGCTTTTGATAAAAAAAAACCGCATCAAAAAGATGCGGTTTTTTTTACTACTAATAATATCGATTATATAGCTGTCATTTAGGCTCTAAATTGAAAAGGGTATTAAAATTATTTGAAGATAACTTTGCAATATTTTCTACAGTCGTTTCCCTTAGTTCTGCAATATGCTCAGCCACATACGGTACATAAGTAGGATAGTTTGGCTTACCTCTAAAAGGTACAGGCGATAAATAAGGTGAATCAGTTTCAATTAAAAACCGATCAGAAGGCACTTTCTTAGCAACTTCTTTAATTGCCTGAGCATTTTTAAACGTTACAATACCCGAAAAAGAAATATAAAACCCTAACTCAAGTGCTTTTTCAGCATACGCCCAATCTTCAGTAAAACAATGGATGATACCTCCCACTTGATCCGCCCCTTCATCAGCTAAAACATCAAGAGAATCATGACCAGCTTCACGGGTATGAATAATAAGGGGTTTATTGAGTGCAATAGCTGTCTTAATATGGTTTCTAAAGCGTTGGTGTTGCCAATCTAAATCACCTTCACTACGAAAATAATCCAAACCCGTCTCACCAATCGCAATAACTCTTGGGTCTTTAGCTAATTCGGTTAACTCTTTAACGCTAGGGTCTTTACCTTCAGTTACATTTGGATGAACACCCACTGATAATGAAATTTCAGGGTATTCTCGAATCCTATCGTACATTGCAGGATAGGACTCAAGATCAATGGCAATACACAACATATGATCAATTTTTTTATTTTTTGCCTCCTGCATAAAACAAGCAAAGTCATTTTGGTAAGGCTCTAGATCGATACGATCAAGGTGGCAATGAGAATCAATAAACATTTTGTATTTAAAAGAATAAAAAGACAGATTAAATTTGAACGACGAGTATTTTTAGTAAAAGTTATTTACATGGTATGAGTAGACCGCTCTGACTCAAGCGCTCCAGCTAAATAAGTTTCTATTTTATTCCTAGCAGCACCATTATCCTGATCACTAAATTGCACTCCGACACCTGCGGCACGATAACCCTCAGCACCAGCGGGTGTTTTCCAGATAATTGTTCCTGCTATAGGTAATCGCTCAGTTTCTTCCATTAAATTAAGCAAAATAAAAACTTCTTCTCCCATTTCATATTCCCTTTTAGTAGGAATGAATAAGCCTCCATTTATCACAAAAGGCATATATGCAGAAAAAAGAGCATTCTTTTCTTTAATTGAAAGAGATAATATACCCTGTCGAGGAGCTGCTGCTGTTGCCATTGTTTTATCCGCTATAAAATCATCATCACTAATTAAGCACCCAATTAAAAACTATCTTTTAATTGCTTTCTTTTGATTTGAGTTGTAAGTTCTACGCCCTGAATTAAAATTTCTTCAAACATCAATTGCTTATTTAACTGAGTATCCAGCCTTTGTTGACTCAATAAAAGAAAATCATAATATTGATACAATACTTTCAAGTCTAGCTTCTCTACCAATTGTTTCAAGTGACTTATTAAATCAATATTTATTATTTCAGTTATTTGCTTATCAAGCTTAAGTTTTATCAAATCCATAACCCAGCTAATTAACCAAACTAACAACAATTCTCTTGAACCTTTATCCAATTTACTCCATTGCTCCGCAACAAAAATAAAATTCTCTTCCCTTTTTATTACCTTCAGCCATTGCTTAAAGCAACTATTCCTAAAATCTACGACTAATTTATCTGAAAATTCTTTTGCCAACAAAGGCGAACCTTGAGACATACTCAATAACAAATCAATAGAATCTTCAACACCTTGTTTTTTTAACCATGTTTTCACAAGCATTTCATCAGAAGCTGAAACATGAACCTCTTGACAACGACTCCTAATGGTTGCAGGTAACTTTAAAGGCTTATCCGTTATTAAAATAAGACTCGTTCGCTCGGTAGGCTCTTCTAAATATTTTAAAAAAGCATTGGCAGATGCATTACTCAAACAATCAGCAAAGTTAATAATAACTATTCTATAAGCTTCAAATTGAGGTTTCAAGGCAAGTTTAGCTGTTAACTGCCGAATAACATCAATCCCAATTGCCTTTCCAGCTTCTTCAGGTTCTATGAGAATAAAATCAGGATGCGTTTTAGCTTCAAACAATTTACAACTCTGACATTTACCACAAAATCCTATTTCTTTCTCCGGTGAGGAACATAATATTGATTGAGAAAAAAAATTGGCTAATTGCAATTTCCCAAAGCCGCTATTACCACTTAACAATAATGCTTGAGGAATACGATTTTGACTACTATAAAGTTCCAAGCGAGACCAGCTTGATTGCAACCAAGGGTATGTCTGTAGAATATGAGTCATCAATTATTCTAAATTCTACAATAATGCTTTAACAACTAAAGCAATTTCCTGTTGTACTTTATCTAAAGACTGAGCTGCATTAATAGTTTTAATATCTTGTGGGTTATTTTTCGCCCTTTGCAAAAAAGTAGCTCGCACTTTTTCAAAAAACTGTTGTTTTTCCAATTCAAATCGGTCAAGTGCAGCTCTTTTGTTCGCACGCTCCATACCGATGGCAATAGGTGCATCTAATAAAAGCGTTAAATCAGGCTTAATACCTTGCTGAACATTATTCTCTAGCCATTCAATCATACTAACATCCACTCCTCGCCCACCACCTTGATAAGCATAAGTTGAATCTATAAAACGATCACATAACACCCAATGACCTTTCTCCATCGCGGGCTTAATTACATGCAAAATATGTTGAGCTCTCGCTGCAAACATCATTAAAAGTTCAGCTGTTTCAGAAACTGTTTCTTGCTGATTTTCTAGCAATATTTCCCTGATATTTTCGGCTAATACAGTTCCACCTGGCTCTCTTGTGGTAACGACAGTCAGTCCCCTGCTTTCCAACAATAGCTTAACAAAATTTAAATTTGTTGATTTACCAACACCCTCCCCTCCTTCTAAGGTTATAAATTTTCCTTCTGTCATCGTCTTCTTTGATATTTGTTAACTGCATTATTATGTTCTCTTAATGTTGCAGAGAATACATGCGTACCTTCACCATTGCCTTTGGCAACAAAATATAAACTTTTACCGTTTTCTGGGTGTAGCGCTGCATAAATAGCCTCTCGGCCTGGCATAGCGATAGGCGTGGGGGGTAGCCCTTTAATAACATAGGTATTATAAGGAGTTGCTTGCCTTAAATCTTTATACCGAATATTGCCTTTATATCTATCCCCCATTCCATAAATAACCGTGGGATCAGTTTGTAATAACATGCCCTTTTGCAATCTTCTGGTAAAAACACCTGAAATTTGAGCTCTTTCAATTGCTGCGCCTGTTTCTTTTTCGACAATTGAAGCTAAAATTAATGCTTGATACGGGGTCTCTATGGGTAAATTTTTTTCTTTCTTTTTCCATTCCTGATCTAAAACAAGATGCATTTTATTATAGGCAATTTTTAATAATGCAATATCTGTTGTTTTTTTATCAAAAAAATAAGTGTCTGGAAAAAACAATCCCTCAGGATGCTTATATTCAGAACCCAGCTTTGCCATAATAGTTTGATAATCACTAGAACCCAAAGTTTGCTCAAGATAAGGATTTTGCTGAATTTTCTGAATAATCTGTTTAAAACTCCAGCCTTCGGGAAAAGTAATTGAATATTGCCTCGCTTTACCCGCAACAAAGACTGCCAGAATATCTGGCATAGTAAGCCCCTGTTTTAATACATACTCACCGGCTTTTAATTTATTAGCTATCTTTTGTTGATAAGCAATCACTTTAAACCATAACGGCTGAATATTGATTTTTTCAGCCAACAACTTATCTGTGATTTTTTGAAAACTA
>Ga0105353_1000863_pt1 | contig 16209 bp, 18 predicted proteins | sample EN1Hudsemesocosm_2_FD_83657 | JGI IMG/M metagenome (GOLD analysis project Ga0105353, IMG submission 83657) | Methane-oxidizing microbial communities from mesocosms in the Hudson Canyon - EN10B Hudson Canyon | ecosystem: Environmental > Aquatic > Marine > Cold seeps | place: Hudson Canyon...
ACATGCCAATCTACCAAAGGATGGCTACTAAAAAACTTATATTCGCCCGTTTCAGTACGCCCTTTGGTAAACTGAATCACCGCACATCGTTTGCCGTGTCCTACCGAACGCGCCATCGTACCAAAAGCAGAACTACTTTTACCTTTACCTGCACCTTTAAGAAGAATAAATACACCACGCTCTTCCGTTGACTTGGCTATTTTGGCATCCATCACTTTTTTGCGGCTTTGCATTCGCTGCTGGTGTTTTAAATCATTCGTCATCAGTACACTCGTGCGCCATACGTGGCAGGTAAGGTTAAGTATTGAGCACCAAGTGCTTGTGCGATCATTTTTGCTCGGCCCCGCTTTACCGTAGAGGCTTCAATATCAATCACGGTACATTGCCCAGGTAAAGTTAAGCCATCAATATTTTGCCGTGTACGTCCGTCTGTAATCAAATAGCATTTTATGGCGAGTTCAGGAATCTTGCGCAATAAATTAAGTAAATAATGCTCTGCTCGCTCTAATGCTTCTTTAATCGGTGTTCCACCACCTGAACTCACCTGATTTAAGCAACTTTGAATGTGTTTAGGCGCCCGTACTCTTGGTAAGATATCCTCAAGCTGATCATTGCCAAAGCCTAAGATCGAGAGTTGCTCACGACTCAAATAAGCCTGCTTGGAAATTTGTAAAACAACCCCTTTAGCTTGTGCCATGAGCTGACCATCGTGTGTTGAACCAGAGGTATCCAATACGACAAAGTTGAGTGTCGTTTGCGCCCCTTTCTGCTTACGATATGCTAAGCGTGTTGGTGGCCATTTTCCGGCACTTCCAAGCAAAGTCGAAAACCAATTAGGCGAAGTGGAACAATCTTGTGTCTGGTAACTTCCACCCACGCTACGCCCTTTGTTCTTTGAAACTTGTACAGTGGTATTTGTCGCGTTGCGCTGTTTTTGCTGATGCTCATTCTGATCAATAGCAAAATCTATCGATTCAACTTCATGAATCGTTTGTACCTGAGGTGACATACTTCCCCACTGGCCACTGCCACCATTAGAGTCTGCGCTCGCATCTTTTTCAGCGCTCTTTTCAGTACTCTTTTTAGTTGATGGGGAGCCAGTAGGCCTAATATAAGGGTTTTCTTTTGGTTTATTTGATGGGGGAGCTGGAGGTTGGTTAGAAGGTGCTTGCCGACGATGCGCTAATACTAATTCTTCTACCGCATCAATATCCTGTTCTATCACATCAACACGATGATGCCATGCAGCGTGTGCCAAGGCAGCCCGACACCATACAATATCGGCTCGTAAACCATCAACATTTGCATCTGACGCTCGTTGAGCAATCATCATACGTAATGTATCAGAGCATTTAAGCTCTGACAGCCGAAGTCTTGCTTGTTGGATTTGAAAAGCGAATTTTTTTTGCTCTACCGCGTACTGCTGAATAAACGCTGCAGCGTTATGATCAAACGCTTCGCGACGCCGTACAATTTCTACTCGTTCTTCTAAGGTATATTGGTTGTTTAGGTCTACCGCCAAACCAAAACGATCTTGAAGCTGAGCTCTTAACTCGCCTTCATCGGGATTCATTGTTCCCAATAAAACAAATTTAGCTTCATGTTCATGACTTATGCCATCACGTTCAACGCAATTAACACCACTAGCAGCAACATCAAGCAGCAAATCAACTAAGGCATCACCGAGCAGATTAACTTCATCAACATACAGCACTCCCTGATGCGCTTTAGCGAATAAACCAGGGTTAAATTCAACCTTTTGTTCACTTAATACTTGCTGAAGGTTCAATGTTCCTGTGACCATGTCGTCACTGGCACCAAGAGGTAATGTCACAAAAGGTGCAATACTCCCAGTATCTTTACTTAAAACTAATACATCAGCCAAAGCACGTGCCAAGGTTGATTTAGCACTCCCTCTTGGCCCACTCACCAGTACACCACCAATATTTGGCTGTATGGCAGTGAGCGTGAGGGCAAGTTTCAATGAATCTTGCCCAACAACGGCAGAAAAAGGGTAGTTAATCACGCTTTAAGCTTCCGCATAACTGTCATTAAGTACGGTACGGTTCAAGCCCCACGCACATAACAAACCTAGCGCTAACCAAAAAACTAAATTAGCCACGCCACTCGCGACAATAAACTGCTGATGAAGGTCAACTAAAATAGCCACGACACGCTCATCAGTATGTCCAAATTCAGGCCCTGTTGAGTGCGGCGCACCAACAAAGAAAGGTAGCGCCATTAACAAAGCGCCAAGTATTTTGTACGCTTTTTTCGCAAACACTAAAATACCGATACCCACGCCAGAGGCAATAACGGTTAGCACCCACCACGTTTGGCGATTATCAAGCGGTGCAGCTTCAATACCCGGTATTTCTGGTGGTAACCCAATGCCCGGCATAGCAAAAAAAGCAATAAAACCGGCCAAGCCGCAAACTAACCCTTTCAAAGGAGAAAAATTTACCAAGCCTTTTAATTGCAACTGGCACATTATTGATAAAACAATGGCCGCAAAGCCAATACCCGCCAATACATTTGAAAGTAGAGTATATAAGCTTCGTTCTAGGCCATCACTCGGAGACCATGCTTCCGTATTATGATGGTGCTCAGCACTTACCTCTTCACCATGATGGTGACTCTGAACAGGAGCGGGAGCAACTTCAACCTCTGCTACTTCATACTGCTCTGCAGCTAATATAATGGGTGAAACACCAATATACTGAACAGCAGAAAATAATAAACCACTTAAAAAACCAATAAACAAAGCACTAAAAATAATTCGACGAAATAACATACACGACCCCAAAAGCTAATCACTAGCGGCCAACTAAGTGAACAAAGTCACTGAGCAGCACGCAGTAAAACGAAACTTGAAAGTTAAGTTAAGTTAATGTGTCTTTAATTTAAAAATTAATGACAGGGAAAAGCTAAGGAGTGGCGCGTATCGTGTGCCGCATTATGCGCAGCATCGACAGGCATAAAACCAACAGCAAAAACTATGATGACGCCAAAAGCCAGCGCACCAAACGTTTGCATAACAGAAGAGATAGCTGATTTTGAAGAAATAGCTTGTTCAGAAATAACACGAGAAGACATACATACACCTCAGGTACCCACCGTACCTACAAAAGAGAAAAATAAAACAGGCCGGTCTTCGGGCTAAAAGAGCGCTATTGCGGCTGTTTACGCCTTCCCGACACCAAATAATAGAATCAGTGGCTAATGCAAACAACGTATCAGTCGAAGCTAATACTCTTTCTTACCGATGCGGGGGCAGCGATGGAATTATTTGTTAATTAAACAAATGAGCCATACTTCCCGATTATCCCTTGAAAGGGCACCTACTAACGAACCGCTAATTCTACGACCAAGCTAGCGACATATCAAGTATATTTATTAACCAAGGCGTTTAACTGGTACAAATTATCGTCTATTTTCCCATGAGACTGATACACAGAAACAACACCACCAAATGCCTGAAGCGATTGATTAAACGTTCCTTGGTACAAGGTTTGTTTAAACTCAGATAATGACAGCTTCTGCTGATCAAATAACAGCTCGTGTAATGAAGATAGGCTAAAAACCAAAGCCCCCGTTTTCTGATCAATAAATAAGCCTTCTTTAACGCGACCAATTCGTTCGATCGCCTTAGCCTCTTGATCAATAAATTGCTGAAAAAAAGTAAGCAAGGTCTCATGCGTCGTGATGGTATTTAATCCTGATCAATGCATTTGAATCGTGGTTTAGTATTTATGTGGGGCACCATACCTATAATTAAATATGCGACACTTGCTAGTTTTATCACAAGCTGTAAAACTTTGCATTTCATACCAAGATATGAATAATTAAAACGCTATGGAAACAACCACAACTAATGGAGAATAAAATGAAAAAAGTAATCATCGCTTTATCAATTGCTTTAATTGGCTCAACAATGAACGCATTAGCTGATAGCTTAGTTACTGAATCAGCACCTGATGCAACCACTTACCTCATCCAACCAGCCGATGGAGCAACGGTTAATCAAACATTTAAGGTAGTATTCGGTTTGAGCAAGATGGGTGTTGCACCAGCAGGAGTAACTAAAAAAAATACCGGCCATCATCATATTTTAATTGACACTAATACCCTTCCAGACTTAACTCAACCGCTTCCAGCTACAGATAAAATAAAGCACTTTGGCGGCGGACAAACCGAAACACAGTTAACGCTTTCACCTGGCGAACATACCTTACAATTAGTACTAGGAAACTTTGCGCACGTTCCTCATAGCCGGCCAGTCGTATCAGACAAAATTACAATTACTGTTAAGTAGTTTGCATAGCTGGTCGTTAGCGACCAGCTTGCCTATGTTTAATCCTACCAAAGTAAACTTAATCAATTATTTGATAATTGCCGTTCATCCAAAAATAAGCGTTGATATGGAATTTAATTTTAATCACCTATAACTTGGTAAGCGCTCTCCAAATTTGATTCCAGACCTGTACTTCCAACTGATACCATGCCGTCTAACTACTTACAGTTTCAGATATTGCACTAACCTTTAGCTCATAAATATCAAGAAATAGAGATGAGATTGACGGACATCAAAATAATGCCTCACGATTAAGCTATAATTCAATAAATTTTAGCTTGGACTTCTCATGACGAATGCTTCTGCCAACAGCTGCGACAGCAATAGCAAACAAACATTACACAATCTTGATTCCGTTATAGAATGGCTATTAACGCATGCCTCGCCCATCTCTCTACGTAAAGATGCTTATGAGGAAGTCCCTCTCACTCAGGCCTTAAATCGAATTCTAGCGGAGGATTTGGTCTCTAGCATAGATGTACCTCCAGCGGATAACAGTGCGGTAGATGGCTATGCCGTAATATATGAAGATTTAGCGTCAAGCTTAAAACTGCCTATTTCTCAACGCATCCCTGCCGGTCTTGCCCCGACAGCACTCAAAAAAGGCAGTGCGGCTCGAATTTTTACTGGCGCTTCCATTCCGGATGGGGCTGATGCGGTCATTATGCAAGAGCAAACTAACTTGGATGATGAAGGCCGCTTTGTTCAGTTTCAATCTCAGCCAAACGCCAAACAAAATATTCGACCAAAAGGCCAAGACATTGAAGCCGGCCAGACTGTTCTGCAGCAAGGACAAACACTTTCACCACAACGCTTAGGCCTTGCCGCCTCAATAGGGATTGCAACAGTGAAGGTTTATCGCCAACTGAAAGTCGCTATTTTATCAACAGGTGATGAGCTAGTTGAGCCGGGTAAACCAACAAACCCCGGCCAAATTTATAATTCAAATCGCTACCTATTACACGGACTACTAAACAACTTTCAGTGTGAAGTTATTGACCTCGGTGTGATTTCAGATCAACTATCAGCCACTCAAGCGGCCTTACAAAAAGCAGCTAATAGCGCTGATGTGGTCATCACTACCGGTGGCGCATCTGTCGGAGAAGAAGATTATATTCAAAAAGCGATCAAATCTTTAGGCCATATCGATTTATGGCGCGTCGCAATTAAGCCAGGCAAGCCATTTATGTTTGGGAAAATAGATAACACGCCAATATTAGGCTTACCGGGTAATCCCGGTGCTGTATTCGTTACTTTTTTACAGTTAGCACGGCCATTTATACTCAGGGCTCAAGGTATGACTCACTCCTCTCCAACAACCTTTAAACTACCGTTGGGTTTTGATATAAAAAAAGCAGGCATACGTCGAGAATTTCTGCGCGCCAAACAAGACAAATCAGGCCAGCTTTGTCGTCATCCTAACCAAAGTTCAGGCATGCTTAGTTCAGCAAGCTGGGCAGAAGGTTTTGTGGTTATTCCTGAACATAAAGCCCCGAAACAAGGTGATTTAGTAGATTTCATGCCTTTTTCTAGTTTATTCTCTTTAAATAATTAATGCGGTATCAATTATGAAAATTCTATTTTTTGCAAGTTTGAGAGAACAACTCAATACCGAAGAGGAGCAGTGGAAAGAGCTCAATGGCGCACTGACTGCTGGCGATGTACTTTCTCAACTCCAGAAACGGGGTGAACCGTGGACTAGCTCACTTAATGCTGAGCGTTTATTAGTCTCAGTGAACCAAGAAATTTCTAACCTGAGAACGAAGATCACTGTTGATGATGAACTTGCTTTCTTCCCTCCCGTAACAGGTGGTTAATCATGCCAACGAAATTGGGTTCTATTCGAATACAGAAAGCTGACTTTTCCATTGATGAGGAGTATCAACGCTTACGTGCAGCCCATCCTTCCCAAAATGGTGCTATTTGTACTTTTTCAGGCTTAGTTAGAGAGTTTGGTGACAAAGAAGGTGTGACAGGTATGTTCCTTGAACATTACCCTGGTATGACGGAGCATAGTTTACAGTTAATTATTGATCAGGCAGCTGTTCGTTGGATACTCAATGATGTGGTGGTTATACACAGAGTTGGACAACTTAGTTTAAGTGACCAAATTGTATTTGTGGGCGTTAGCTCCGCACATCGAGCGGATGCCTTTGCAGCCTGCGAATTTATCATGGATTATTTAAAAACAGATGCGCCATTCTGGAAAAAAGAGTGTCATGATGAGGGTGACGAATGGGTAGAAGCAAAAGAAAGTGACCTTAGTCGCACTAAAAAATGGTCTTAAAACTACTAACTGAATCAATAGGGATGCAACGTAGAATTTAATCATGCCGTATCAGGATATACCTAAAGATACTGACGAGTATCACTTTGAAAAATTAATGCCGCCACAATTTCCTTTGGCGAAGAAGATCTATAAATCGGCCCGCTACCCTAACAATATAGGGCGCGAAGATGAAGTATATATCGTCCGCCATCAGAGCATCATTATTGCCGCCTTAAAACTTGTGCAACTGGATCAGTATTTAATACTCCGCAGCATGGTCGTATCCCGCTTACACAGACGAGCAGGCGTTGGTTTATTTATGCTCCGTTGCTTAGCAGAAAAGCTAGAAAAACGTGAATGTTGGTGCTTCCCCTTTGATGGCTTAGAAACATTTTATAGCGTTATAGGTTTTAGGGCATGCCTACCCGAAAACAGCCCGCATATCATCCGTCAAAAATACCAACAGTATTTTTCTCAAGGTAAAAAAATTTTTATCATGAAACGCGATTAATGATGGTTTATCTATCTAGTTCGTGCCATGATTTCTAACAATACTCATAAAGGAGATATCCTTGATGCAAACGATAAAAATTAAAGATTACATGAGTTCAAATGTTACGACGTTCAAGCCTGAAGATAGTGCCATTGATGCGCTCAGACAACTTATTAAAAAAGGCCGTTCTGGTGCACCCGTCTTGGATAACAGCGGTAAATTAGTTGGTATATTATCTGAATTCGATTGTTTGAAAGAAGCATTACAAGGTGGCTACTACCAAGAAGCGGGTGACCGCGTCGCTGACCACATGACCAAAGAGCCAGACACCGTTCAGCAAGATGACGACATTATTTCTTGTGCAGAGCTTTTTTTGAAAGGTCGACGTCGACTCCCCGTATTAAACGGTGAGCAACTTGTAGGCATTATTACACGGCAAGATTTTGGTCGGGCTTTGATTAGCCGTATCGATCACCCCCACCACGGAAAGAATTAATCACGCTTTATTCTCTTAACTTATTAGTACACCTTCGTATAGGGCCGTGTTTCTTGGAAATATGGCTCTTTTATTTTAATAATTCATATCTTTACTGAGCCTGCTTTAATGCTTAACCGCCCCTACTTTATTCTTTTAATATTTTTGTCAATCTCTGCAACAACCCACGCACAAAGTTATATTGGTGGCAGTTTTAGCCTACTGACATATAAAGACTCGGATGTAAGTAATACATTTAATGTTTCTCCTGGTAGCGGCATTAAAGCCGATGCAGACTTAGGACTATTAAATTTAACATTGGGGTATAGTTTTAATCGTTGGTTATCGCTAGAAACAAGAGCGGGAGTCGGTATATTCAATGATGAGTTCTTGCCCTCTATAGAGCTAAGCATAGATAAGCAATATGGAATTTATTCTAAGCTTTTCGTTACTGATGAACTTGAGTTTATATCGCCGTATTTAATGATTGGTTATACCGTCTCAAAGGCAGAACTTGAATTCACAGAGCCCGGCGTCTCTTTTTCAGAAACTGAAAAAGATATCTCGTATGGTGCAGGTTTAGATATTGAACTAGATCAGGATTTTTCAGTAGGATTAGAGTTTGCTCAACTAATAAAGACAAGTACCTTTGAAGTTCTTAGCATTAATATTGGCTTAACAAGAAAATTCTAGCCGAAGTTTTATCGAAATCCTCGCTCATCAATAATGCTTTGTGCGAGAAGGGCTCCTTCATTATCTTTGTCCACAGAAATTTTTATTTCCATATCTGTACGCTTGATTTTAAACTGACGAACATGAGCCGGTATAATTGTTTCTTCTGTAGTTGAAGGCATTATAATCGTTGGGCCGAAAGCAGAACTCCCAGAAGTTCCACCCCCAAAGGTGTGTCTTAATTTTTGCTCTGGGACATCATAATCTTCCATCGTTTCAGTAAAATGCACTGAAACAATTTCAAAATAGGCCTTATCCTTCTCTAAAGTCAGTTCCGCAGCTCTATATTCTGCCATCTCTGCTAACAAATCTTCTGTTGCTTTTCTTTTATAGGTTTCATAGCTAATTAGATAGGTATCACCCTCAATATGAAGCTCTGAATAGCCATTAGGCGTAAATTCATCCCGTTCTTGATATGAAATTTTTGCACAAGAAGCTAAGCATAAGGCGCTTACCAGTAATACGATGATATATTTCATAGAAAGAAGTCTTTTCAATTGCAATAGGTTAAATAAAGATCGCGATTTTAACGGTTAATCAACCTCAATACTAATAACGCATCCAAAGTATTTAATCTTTATAAACATAACTCTCAGGGTGAAATGCGACCCATGCAAACCAATAGGCCGTTAATGAAGGCAGCAATTCTTTAGTTTCATTTGTCACCCTTGCGCTTCGCGCCTCTACATTATACTCAATCGTCAATTTTTCACCTTGAAACGTATCCTTGAGCACCCCTGTCCCCTTTGCTAATTCTACAAAGGGATAAGCTTTGAACTTACCCTTTATTTCAACACCCACCACGACTTCTTTTGGGTGATAGCGCTTGTCAGAATGAGAAACAGGAAAGTAAATAGCTTTACTGGTGCTATAAGCGGGATAAGGGCTGTTAAGATAGTTACGTCGATAGCCTGTTTCATCCGACAAGACTAGGGTTTTTGGATATCGCTCACGCCAACTTTTCCAGGTTGTATGTTCCACGGCAAGCCGCTTTAATCTTTGACCTTTAGCAGGACCACTAATAGCCAGGCCTTCAATCTGTGACCATAAAGAGTCACTTTGTCGATCATACATCAGCAAGTCACTATTATAGAGTAGACCTGACACCCCGAATTCAAGTTTTTTGCCATCTTTTGATGCATCAAATGCCATTCCCGTTCCACACAGAGGGCAGAAGCTAACTGTCACCGGATGCTGATTAAAATTATCATTTACAAGTTCATGAAAATTTAAAATCCGAATGGCATAAGCTTTACTAATACCATTAAAACTTAGCCCTAATACACGATCATCTTCTTTTAAGAAGCTAGCCTGGTCGGGTGAAATAAATACAGGGTTATCAATTGACGGAATACCATCTCGAGGAGGGCCTCCTTGAAGAATTTCAGATTCTGGTACAAGCGGTTGATCAATAACAAAGCCATTCATGCTCATCATTGAATAAACAGCCGTTTCAGTTAAAGGGTAAATTAATACGATCAATAATGGATAAATAAGCCAACGACTAGTAAGCCTTCGTACTAAAGGTCGTGATCGCCAACGCATGCCCCCTCCTTAAACTAAAACTTCGTAAGATTTAAAGCTTAGACAGACTAATGAACCTAAAGTTCTACTCTGCTAAATTTTCTTAAGCTTTAGTTAATTTAGAAAGATAAGTACCCGCCCCTTCAGTTTTGTAATATTATGTAACCGTCACTGCATTAATTATAAATGGATAGTGACTTGTCGACACATCAGAGGCTAAAGAATGACGCGTACACCCTCAAAAACGCGATCAAAAAAACAGCTAAAAGCGAAGACCAGCACGCTTAATAAGAAACAGTCACCAGAAATAAAAAAAACAAAAAAAATCAAGGATGGCTGGGAAATGAGTGCGCGAGAAGCGCTTCAGGTCAACTTTGTTGTGAGTGAAATATAGAATTCCAAAACACGTCTATTAAAATATCCGTAGTGCGTTTATGATATTTTCTTTTATTCATTAGATTCAGTGAACCACTTTCATGGCTTTATCTTGTAAGAGCGCCGTATCGCTAGAGTCTTTCGAATAATAAGCAATGCATAACTCCTCCATTCTAACCGAGATATTTTATGATAGAAGTACTTGATAAGCTCATTTCAGTACTCCAATTAAAAAAAATTGATGACCAATTATTTGAAGGGAGTAGTGAAGATTTAGGTTTTAAGAATGTCTTTGGCGGTCAAGTTTGCGGCCAAGCTATGATGGCGGCCTACCAAACGGTTGAAGGTCGAATTGCTCATTCTATGCACGGTTATTTTCTTCGTCCCGGAGACCATTCTCTTCCGATCCGTTATGAGACCCAAATTTTGCGCGATGGCGGGACTTTCTCAGCCAGACGCGTTATTGCCAAGCAACACGATAAAGAAATTTTTACCTTAAATGCTTCCTTTCAAAAAGAAGAGCAAGGTCTGAGCCATCAATTCGACATGCCAGAAACCACTGACCCTGAAACTTTACTATCTGAATTAGAAATACGTCGACGCTTCAAACACTTAATTCCTGAAAAACTTCGCGATCAATTTACACGTGACGGTCCAATTGAAATCCGCCCTGTTCGGCCAATCAATTATACAGCTCCTGATATACGCTCTCCCTACAAACAAAATTGGTTTAGAGCCGTTTCAAAGCTTCCAGATGATTTGGCCTTACACCAGTGCATACTCACTTATGCATCAGACTTTGGTTTATTAGGCACCAGCATGTTGCCTCATGGCGTAAGCTACGCACAGAAAGGTATGCAGGTTGCCAGTTTAGACCACGCAATTTGGTTTCACCGTCCGTTCAGAATAGATGAATGGTTGCTTTACGATATGGATAGCCCCAGTGCATCGCAAGGGCGTGGTTTGAACCGTGGTAATATCTATAATCAGAAAGGTGAACTTGTCGCATCAGTATGCCAGGAAGCACTGATCAGAAAAAAAACTAACTAAACGACCATAAGTTTACTGATCTAGCATATTCAAGAAGCATCACTAGGAAGCAAAGCCCTGTGATGCATTATGCTCATTTAACCAGTCGATTAATTTCGCACTGGGTAATGGTGGGGTTAATAAATACCCCTGAATCACATCACAATTCAGATCTACCAATCGGTCCATCACATCTTGAGTTTCAACTCCTTCTGCCACCACAGTAAAGCCAAGCTCATGGCACATATCAATCGTCATTTTTGCAATTGTTTCACACTTTGTATTTCGACAAATTTCAAAAACTAATGACTTATCAATTTTGATTTCGTTTGCTGGTAACACTTTCAAATAGGCGAGCGATGAATAACCAGAACCAAAATCATCAATTGATACTTTGATACCCAGTTCTCGAATTTTCTCAAGTACTTCAATGGCATCTAATGGGTTAGACATCATTGAAGTTTCAGTTAGCTCCAAATAGATTTTACTTGGGTCTGCTTGCGTCTGATGAATAAGTGCTTCAAGAAAAGAAATTAAATCCTGTTCTTTCAAGTTAACTGTAGACAGATTAATCGACATGCTCAAATCATAACCTAATGCGAGTAACTCAGCTTGCTGAGCCAAGGCATTACGCACCACCCAACGTGTTAACGGCTTTATAATTCCTGTTTGTTCTGCGAGCTCTATAAATTCATCTGGTCGAACTAAACCATAGCGCTCATGATGCCAACGAACCAGTGCTTCAACACCAATAACCACTTTATTATTCAAATCATATTTGGGCTGAAGATATAGTTCTAATTGATCACTATTCAGCGCTTCTTTTAGTTCCGAGATCATCATTAAACGGCGGGCATTGTATTGATCATATTCTGGACGATAATATGACAAACGCCTTTCAAAAGCATCTGAGGAGTCAGCTGCTACTTGCGCATGACGTAATAATGTTGCCGCATTCAAACCATGCTCAGGGCAAACCGCAATACCAATCACCGGTTGCAGTTCTAAACGCATGTCTTTGAATTCTATCGGCTCAGATATGTCATGTAGCAGTTGGTTTATCTTATCGCGGTTAGTTTCAGATTCTAGCGCATCCATATTTAGCAACACACCAAAACTGCCACTTTCCAATGCGCATAAATTGGCACTGAAAGAAGGGCCGTTAATATGTATTCGACCAGGTATAAGATCTAAGGCGCTATTAAATTGGTGTGCAACTTCACGCATCATTAAATCAGTATTTTGATGCCCTAGCGTTTTACTAATTTCTGAATAACGTGAAATTTCAATGATACAAACACCAATGCGAACATTGACTCTTTCATTAATTGACTGAAAAATCTGTAATTCAAAAGATGATCGATTAGGCATCATCGTCACCGCATCAGACATAGAATTATGCAATAACTTTACTTCGGCACCACGCCTTTCGGTATGGGCTAATAGCTGTGCTTCTTGGGCTGTAATTTTATCAACATGGGCACGATAAAACCGGTAAGCAAGCGCAGCGTTTAAAATAAAAACTTCAAAAACAGATCCTAACTGCATTCCATATTCGGTCATAAAATTAACCGGCAGAAACCCTTGTTTACTCAATGCTGTCATCGCCACACCAAACATGAATGAACCCCATGCTAAAGTATAAACCCACGCAATACGGTTCCCCATGAGAGCAATAACCGGCCCTAATAAAAGTAAGATAAACGAACCGGGAATAACACTTAATACTGAGAGCTTTAACGAAGTCTGACTATCCAAAATAAATACGCCAGCGATACAAGCCAAACAAATAGCAATAATGATATTAATTGCATAATTTGAATATTTACTATACTCACGAATGGACAAAAATTCACGGGTAAATATTGCAGAAAAAAACAGGCAGGTAGAGGGTAAAATAAGCAATAAAAAGTGATGAAACTCAGGCATATCAGACAATATATACGGGTATAACTTCGCTCGCATAATGGCAAAAAACAACATAAAAACTAATGTTGAAATAGCATAATACAAATACATTTTTTCGCGTAATGCTAAAAATATGAGCAGGTTGAAAAAAATCACGACAGACACGACACCCAAGTATATTGCGTGTAGCGAGTCCTCTTTGCCTAAAAAAACAAAAATATCAGTACTTTCCCAAAGTGTAATAGGCACTAACTGCGAACCTGCACTCATCACCCTCAAGTAGAATGAGCCCGATTCGCCGGCCCTTAAACTAATAGGGAATAGAAAGTGCGGATGGTCAATTAATCTATCTGAATAGGGTAAACGATCGCCAGTCAATATATGTTGAACAAGCACTTCATCTTTAAAGTGATAGTAGTCAATTGAATCAAGAAGGGGATAACTGATCTCTATAATGTGTTTTACAGGCTCATTTGTCGGATTTATAATATTAAAACGGTACCAGTATGGATATGGTTTATAACCAAAATTTGCATAGTTTTCTTGCAAAGGCTCCCATTGATTTTCAAGCGATCCACTGCGTAAGTCATCAATGTCTAATTGCGCTTGTCTATCAGGTATAAATTCGGCTCTTACAATAATAGAACTTTGACCTTCGGGTAAAAAGGTATCAAGTGCAAAACAATTACCGATAGTTGCAAAAGTAATTATTAAAAAAAGACTAATATGCCAGTGCCAATTTGCCGCTGTTTTTTTCATTTTAATGCTTTGTGCTACCTTCTTTCTCTGCGGTATTTACGAGTGACTAAACAGTCACCATGGATAAAATATGAGTAATCTATAAGCTTAGCAGCTACTTGATATTTTTCCTGTTCCACAAACTACTAGAAAAAACATTTATTATGATTCTTTTATTTTCTACGAATTTTATGGATTACATTTCACATAGACTTATACTATAGGTATTCATTTACACAATTTTTAATCACATATTATTTAACCAGATTAATCTAAAAGGACGCGCCATGAGCACCTCAGAAGAAAGCCGCCAAGCAAAAGTAATCAGTGAGCTTAGCGTATTTATTCGCAAAGTTTTATCAGACCCTACTGTTGCCAGTAAATGCATGGAAATTGCACGTAAACTAAAAGATGAGCCTAATTCTGATAAATTAATTGCAGAAGAAGTCAGCGCATCAACTATCGTGCGTATTCCGGAAATACACAGTGATGCGGATAAGATTTTTATCGGAATTATTCGTCAAGTATTAGACGATGAAGCTGCACTTTACTAAAAATTAAACAGCTAGCCGCTACGGTCTAGCGACCCAGCGTTTTCAAACGCTTGAGAACATTTTGAATCTCAGGTGTTTGGCTTGCAATTTCTTTTTGCTCAACCAAAATATCCTTCAAAGTATCTAGAGTCGTTAAAGGGTTCGCTAATACCACTCTAAATACAACACAGGGCTTTTGCTGATACTTCTTAGGTTCAAGTCGCGTACGAGAAACAAAAGACAAACCTTTTTCACGCTGTGTTTTCTGAATACTTTTCGTGACACGATCAAGCACATCATTAATTTTATCCATTTGAATATCATCTGCCTCAATTAATGCCTGCTGTACGAACTCGGGACAATAACGGTAAGTAATAATATTTAATTCTGGATAACTAATAATTTCAAAATCTGAATCGGCATCAATCATCTTTGCAAAAGCTTTCGCTTTATTGATACCTTGGTCAATTAGAATTTCATAACCTTCTTTTGCAATAATCTTTAGCCCGGAATGAATTAACATTGCCATACCGGGTCGAGAGCCTTCAAGTGTTGTACTACCAAGGTCTTTTGAGCCGCGACGCACAACATATTGGGCATGATGAGCGATCGACTTTAATTTCTTGGGATCCTTAAATACAACTAAACCACTCCCCATTGGCACATAAAGCTGTTTATGGGCATCTAAAGTCACAGAGTCAGCTTTCTCGATACCTTTTAGCAACGATTTATAACTACTGGAGAATAGAGTTGGTCCGCCCCAAGCAGCATCGACGTGATAGTGTGCTTTAAACTCTCGCGCAATTTCTGCAACTTCTTCAAGTGGATCAATACTGCCAGTCTCTGTTGTACCTGCAATGCCAACCACACTAATAATGCATATGTTTTCTTTTTTAAGCCGTGTACACGTTTCACGGAGCGCATCTAGATCTATGCGGTTATCATCATCGGTATCAACCGCAATTAAATAATCTCGCCCTATGCCTAATATATCGGCTGTTTTCCTGAATGAATAATGCCCACGCTTTGACACAACAATTGCAGCACCATCATAACCATAATACTTCAGTGCACGAAATAGTCCGTCATGAGAAACACCTTTAAAGTTACCTTCGGGTGGAAAAGCTAAATTACGTGCTGCCCATAAAGCTGTAATATTCGCAACCGTTCCTCCTGAACACATCGCCCCCAAGGCATACTCGGCATCGTGCATCCTAGCGGCATAAAAGTCATCATCTTGCGCATAAACAAGCCGGTGTAACATACCTAGCACTTGTCGCTCAAGTGGGGTAAATGCTTTAGAGGTTTCTGTTTTCACCAAATTCTGATTCAGAGCAATCATGATTTTTGATAAAGGCAGCATAAAATACGGCAATGCCGATGTCATATGACCGACAAAGCTGGGTGAAGAGGTATGAACGGACCTTGCTACGAGCTTATCGAGTAAAAACTGGGCATGTTCAGAAACGAAGATAGGTTTTTCGGGAATTTTCGAATCGGCGAAGTCTTTCTCCATCGCCTGTAAGTCATGTTCAACAGCTACGATATGATCTTGCATGAAGCCAGCCAAATTGCTCGACACATGCTTATCTATATTACTTAAAGTAGAGTCCGGCGCTTCAGGCACAGTGAAAACACGGTACATACTTTCAATACTGGCTTGAGCGAACTTTTTCTTAACGTACTGCTGATCAGGCATAAAAGACAACTATGAATACTAAGGTCATTATTCGAAAAATGGCCGTAGTATAGTCGCTCATTTAAAGGATGACCAGATGC
>Ga0105353_1000866_pt1 | contig 16198 bp, 15 predicted proteins | sample EN1Hudsemesocosm_2_FD_83657 | JGI IMG/M metagenome (GOLD analysis project Ga0105353, IMG submission 83657) | Methane-oxidizing microbial communities from mesocosms in the Hudson Canyon - EN10B Hudson Canyon | ecosystem: Environmental > Aquatic > Marine > Cold seeps | place: Hudson Canyon...
CTGATATTACCATATTGTTTCTAATTGTGCGCTTAGCAATCATTCCAATGACTTTATCTACGCTCGAAAAACCGCGATGTCGGCCCTTATTAATAATTTGATCTTCTTCATCCAGCATTGAATTAATAATAATGGTACCTCTAGGGATTGTTTCTGACGCTGTGACAACGCGGCTATAAATGTCATATTGAATGCTGATGTAAAGTTTCCAAGGTTTAAGGTCTATGCATTGCGCGAGAATCGTAACGTTACTTTGTTCAATAGGTTTTCGATTAAGGAGAGTTTAAGCGGGTTTGAGCATGTTCTAAGGGTTAAACGAGGATCAATATTTCCTATTTTATATTCTGAGCGGTAACCTTTTTCCGCCATCTCGGTGCTATATATATCTAGGAATTCTATGATTTTGGTTTGCAGATCTTTATTTGTCGTTACAGAAAAGCATTGGCTAGAGAAAAAAAGAATGAGGACGCTTAATATTTGCCTACTATTTTTCATTTTTTGTCCTATGCTTTTGACATTCAGTGTTGTTTTATTTGGCACTTTCTAAATTAAGTGTCAAAAAATCAGCAACAAATCATTATTTATTGGTATTTTTTAAACTTTTAGTTGTATGCAAGTAGGGTACTGCAAAGTTTGTACCGATATTATGTCTCTTAGAGGAAGTTTTTTATGGCCGGTATTCTGGATAGTGTCAACATGCGAACGCAGCTTGTTGGTCAGAATCGACTGGAACTTTTGCTGTTTAAGCTTAGGGGACCACAGATTTACGGCATTAATGTTTTCAAAGTTAAGGAAGTTTTACAGTGTCCTAAATTAACATTAATGCCAAAGCGTCACCCAGTTGTTCGAGGGGTTGCTCATATACGTGGTGGAACTATTCCAATCATGGATATGGGAATGGCGATTGGACAATCTAGCATGCCGGAAGAAGATCTGGGTGATTGTTTTGTCATTATTACCGAATATAACCGTAAAACGCAGGGTTTTTTGGTTAAGCAGGTTGAGCGAATTGTTAATTTAAACTGGGAGGAGATTCACCCGCCACCAAAAGGTGCGGGAAGTGACAACTACTTAACAGCGGTCACGCATTTAGATAACAAGTTAGTTGAAATAATTGATGTAGAAAAAATACTGTCTGAAGTTGCGCCTGTATCTGAAACTGTAAATGAAAAATTTGTAGAGAAGGTCAGTGAGCGTAATGCAAGCGCAAACCATGTGGTGCTTGTTGTGGATGACTCGGTAGTCGCCCGTAAACAGATTCAAAGATGTCTGGAAACGATAGGTATAACTGTAATTACTAAAAATGATGGTAAGCAGGCGTATGATTATTTGAGAACTCTAGCTGACGACGGAAAGAATATTAATGATGAGATTTCTCTAATGATTTCAGATGTGGAAATGCCAGAAATGGATGGCTACACCTTAACAACAAGTTGTAAGGATGATCCACGTCTTGCTGGCTTATATATTATGTTGCATACATCTTTAAGCGGTGTTTTTAATCAAGCAATGGTTGAAAAGGTTGGTGCAGATGATTTTATGGCGAAATTTAGCCCTGACGAACTGTCAGAAAAAGTTATGGAGATTATAGATAGGCTCCCAAATAATGCTTAAAACAAAAGCTAAGATTATATAATTGAATGCAAACTACAAGTCAAAAAAGTGAGTATGATGCATTTCGTAAGTTTCTGGAGGAGGCTTGCGGAATCTTGCTGGGTGATAATAAATCGTATCTTGTTAATAGTCGGCTTAAGCCTGTTATTGCAAAAAATAAAGTGACAGGTTTAGGTGAGTTGCTCACCAAATTGAAATTAGCTTCCTCATCAGTGCTCCGAGAGGAGGTCGTTGATGCGATGACAACGAACGAAACGCTATGGTTTAGAGATAGTCATCCTTTTAGAATTCTGAATGATATCCTGTTTCCTGAATTCAGCGAAAAGCTTGGTGTGACACCTTTAAAAATATGGTCAGCGGCGTGTTCAACAGGTCAAGAGCCTTATTCAATCGCAATTACGGCCGATGAATATAAAATAAGTAATCCCGGCAAATTAAAGGGCGGGGTTAGGGTAGTCGCAACAGATATATCCTCTTCAGTATTAGATACTGCCAAAACAGGTGTGTATGAAATGTTAGCGCTCGGGCGTGGCATGTCAGAAGCTAGATTAAAGCGTTGCTTTGAAACAAACTGTGATAAGAGCTGGGAAATAAAAAAACAATATAAATCTGTTATTGAATTCAAAATTTTAAATTTAATGGAAAGCTTTTCTAGAATAGGCTCTAAGTTTGATGTGATTTTTTGCCGGAATGTTTTGATCTACTTTTCACCGGATTTGAAGCGAGAAATTCTGCTCAAATTTCATCAGCACTTAAACACCGGAAGCTACCTTATTTTAGGGGCATCAGAGTCTTTAAATGGATTGTCAGATAAGTATGAAATGATTCAATGTCGACCTGGAATTATTTACCGCGCAAAGTGATTCTTTCCTAAATATAAGCTACTCGTGTATCTAGCTAAAAGGTGCTTGCAATAACCTTAACGCTGGTTTAGAGTGGCCGCCCTCTTAGTGATCTATCTATAGATGACTGTTGTAGCGGTGGAGTGTCCGAGTGGCTGAAGGAGCACGCCTGGAAAGTGTGTAAACGGCAACGTTTCGAGAGTTCGAATCTCTCCTCCACCGCCATTTAAGTTTTTGATTTTCCTACTTATTCTTCCTAAAAATACTGCTTTGGGACACTTTTGGGGCAGAATTACGCTTTACACACCATCTAACGCCCCCTAAACCGCTGCCAGATGCTTGAAAGTTTGAGCCTTTTCTTTTTCAGATTTTAATTGGTTTTTTATCGATCCCCATTATTTTACTTACTAATTTAGCCATATGTTTTATGTCTTTGTGCAGAGCTCATTATATGTCGAGCTTATGGATTATTTTTATGACAATTTATGATAAAAATAATCCTGTAACTCATTGATGTAGGGTAGTCCTTATTTCATCTTTCGATGTAAGTAATAACGCTGTCTTTTTTCCATCAGTTGTCATAACTTGCCTATTTAGTGTTCTTGGTCTATTAACCTTTACAAAGCCAAATACCCATTGGGTGAATTATGTATAGACGTATTAATGTTTGCTCAGGGGAAAAGATATTTGTAAGTTCGCTAATCTAAAGTTGGACTGCTTAGTTTAATTTCTTTCAGTCTAAAACAGAAATGAGAAGGAATGGGTTTTATTGGTAGTCATATGATGACTATCTTCGACCATATACGTTTTTTAACACTATTAAATTGAGTAAATAAAATGTTTTTAACCCCATTTTTTTTCAGGTTCGAATTTCTTAAAGTTGTTAAAACTGCTTCCGTTTTATGGGTGGGTGCTTGGCTCTTATCGGCATGCGCGTCTCAATCTGAGATATATGGCGCCACTCAGTGCGAAGGAGGAGCGACATACTCTGCCGTATTTAACAGTACTTGGAGTCCTGAAACTCACCCAACAGATTTTCCTGATCAAGCGCACTTTTCAGAACTAATTGGTGCCACGCATAACAGTGAAGTTAGTTTTTGGTCTGTCGGCCAAAAGGCATCTGCCGGTATCAAAGATGTGTCTGAGTTAGGAATTAATAGGAAATTTATCAAAGAAGTGAAATGGGCGATGAAAATAGGGGAGGCGGGGTCGGTAGTGCATGGGTCGGATATTAAGGTGGCTTCGGGTTTAGCAGAAGTGCAATTTCAGGCCAACAGTAAATACTCATTGCTAACACTCATGACTATGATAGCGCCTAGTCCTGACTGGTTTGTTGGTATCTCCGGCCTCAAGCTATGTGAAAATGGTACTTGGGTATCAAATAAAACTATTAGTCTCAAAGTCTATGATGCGGGTACTGATGATGGTGCAAGATATATGGCAGAGAATAAAGTGACTATGCCTAAAGAAGCAATTACTGAATTGCGAAGTGGCATGCACAATGAAAACGGTGTGATCCCTCAATTCGCAACATTGAGCTTAAAGCTTACCTCTTTGATTCAATAGAACTGCTTCCAAAAAACAACGTATTTACCTTTGACGTAACTAATCCCGAAATAATTCGGGATTAGTGAGTGCTTTGCTGTTTTGTATTTCAACCGATAAGCTTAAAGCTCAGCAGCGGGTACATATTTAATTGAAGGCCAAAGTTTGTTAGCAGCTACAATGTTAGCTGCGCGCTTTTTAACCCAAATACTCTTTACTTTGCTATCTAGGTTTAGATACAGCTTTCCGTCTACAATAGTCGAAGCTAGTGGGTCGCCATAGAATTTTTTACCCAGCGATGCGCCGTATGCACAATAACCACCAAATGCTGGAACATATTTACTAGGGTTCGCTTCAAACTGAGCTTTATTTTCAGCATTCACAAATGCATAAGTGTTACCTTCGTGAGTTGCCAAGTTATGACCATTTCCAACTTTAGGGCCGTTACTTTGGTGGTAAGAGACTAAATCATAGCCTCCAATTGCCAAGGCGATTGTTGAATGATCATCCGCCGATGCTATACCGACAAATAATGTGAATGCTGCGAAGATGCTAGTGAACAACTGTTTGATTTTCATAGTGCTATTTCCTTTAAGGTTACTTTTCTTGATTGAATTAAATGACTATTGGTTTCTAAGGTGCTTTTCTAAATCGACATAACCGCCGATATGATGATCGTCAAAGAATATTTGTGGTACTGTTCGGCGACCGGTTTTTTCCATTAAACTTGCTCTCATTGCCTGGTTGAAACTGACATCGTGTTCATTAAAAGAAATTCCTTTTTCTGTCAGAAGGTTTTTTGCTGCAAAGCAATAAGGACATGTTTGAGTGGTGTATACATGAACTTGCATTGTTGCTCCTTTATTTGATTTTGATATCGTTAATCGATGAATGTATATTATGCAAATGTATTAATACGTTCTATAATTAATAGTCTCTATAAGTAGAGGGATCGTCTCATGCCTGTGTTATCTGAAATACTTTCAAGTATAAAAACTCACGGTAGTGTTTATTTTTGCGATAAGCTTGAACCGCCTTGGGAAATGATAGAAAAAATGGAGTACTCAGCAGCCTTTCATTATGTTCGTCGAGGGCGATGTTGGATTACATTTGCAGGCGAGAGTTATTTATTAGGCCCAGGAGACTTGGTATTTATTGGTCGTGGAGATGACCATATAATATCGAGTTCAAAACCTAGCGAAACTGATAATATTTACGATGGGCATACGCATCTTTTGTGTGGCTATTTTAGTTTTAGAGATCCTATCCCTTCGCCACTAGATGAAGCGATGCCTCCCATCTTAGTATTACGCTCAGATGAAATTGCCGAGTTGTCTTGGCTAAAAACTACCTTAGAGCACTTAAGTTCTGAGTATGACTCGCAAACACCTGGTGCAATGGTAGTTGTGAATAAATTGACTGAAGTCGTGCTGGTTGAATTGATTCGGTTTCATATTAATAAGCTAGACTCTCACAATTTTGTGGCAGCTTTATTCGACAAGCAAATAGGCAAGGCGCTTAAGTTAATTCACCAGCAGCCGGAAAGGACGTGGACATTAGAACTACTTGCTTCTGAAGTAGCCATGTCTAGAGCAGCATTTGCTCGACGATTCAAAGACATGGTGGGGCAGCCTATGTTTCAGTATTTAACCTCTGTCAGAATGCGTATCGCATCAGATCTTTTGCGAAACACTCAAAAGCCCGTGGCTGATATTGCTGAGGCGGTGGGGTATGTATCTGATATGGCCTTTGGAAAAGTGTTTAAAGAGCTAAACGGAGCAACGCCGACGGCATGGCGAAAGCAGTATATCGCAGCCCTTAAAGGTATTGATCAGTAAACTGATTTCAATGAGTTTGTTAATGATAGTGCCAATGTTTTATTTTTAGACGGTTTGTTAGAGCAGGCTTAGCGGCAAAATTTGCAACAAAGCCCCCTCTGAAGACTAAGGTGGGTATGGCCTAATTATCTCTATCTTTATTTCTATAACGTTGGCTAATGAACGTTTTTTAAGTTACTCCAAATCGCTAGGTCTATAGGGCCAGCTACTCCTTTTTCTAAAATAAGTTACACTGTAGTTAGAGGTTTTTGAATTTAATGAGAAGCCCGGTTAAGTATTACCAACTCCTTTAATTACTAGAGTTTTATGCGAGTAGTTAAGTTTTTTATTTCAAAGCTGAAGTGCAGCACGAGGTATAATATGACCAAGTGTATACCACTAATGCTATTGCTTTGTGATTTCTGTCTAGCAACAGAGCTAAATGTCGCATCGATCGATTGGTGTCCACAATTATGTCCAGAGATGGAAAGGTCTGGATACATAGCGGATACGGTTGAAATGATATTTAGGGATAGCCCTTTTAAGTTAGATATTAAGACCTACCCTTGGTCGCGTTCAATATTACTGGTAAAAAACATGCTCTGTTATCTCCAGCAAAAATAGAGGCACCCGACTTAATTTATCCACGTAATGAAGTCGGAGTCCAGCGAATGTGTTTTTTTTCAAGTAAGAATTCGGATTGGATCTACAGTGGGATTGATTCGCTTAAAGAGCTGCGTATTGGAATTGCTTCAGATACTTCTATTCAAGAGCTTACCCAGTACGTGTCAGAGAACAAACAGCAGTTTCAATATATGCCTTATAACGAAACTTATATTGAACAAAGTTTAAAGAAGCTGAAACTAAATCGAATAGATACCTTCCTATTTACTTATAACACTACAATATACGAAATGAAAAAATCTGGGGTTCTGTCTGACTATAAATCTTCTGGGTGCGTATCCTTGGCGAAAGTATATATGGCATTCTCGCCGAACCCAGGTCTAAAAATTAAACCTATGATCGAATATTTTGATGAGCGAATGGATAAGATAAAGGCGAGCGGTGTACTGAGCGATATTATGGCAAGGTACGGTCTCGAAAATTGGCAGAAATTTTCAAAATAGTTTATGGCCTAGTTTTTTTAGCTACAGAGAGAGTGGCCTTAAGACAAAATAATAAACACTATTCTCATAAGCCACATACTAAAGGAACGCTTTGAAGGGGCGGTGTAAAGATAATTAGATTTGGTCTGCTTTAAGCACTTCCGTTAGTAATTAATAGTTTAAAATTTGCTGCATTATGCTCGATCGTTGGGTGGGTATTTGCTTAGTGCGAACTTGAGGCGTTTATAATTGTGTTTTATTTACTAAACGAAGCTTTAAGTTTAAGTGAAATTCCAATTCCAATTAGCATACATAAATACGCGGGTATCGCATGAGGTGAACCGCCAGGAATCGCACTTAAAAGTAGTACGTCATTTCCGCCCGGTATGAGCAAGGCACCTAATCCCATGAGCATTCCACCGATAAAATACCGTAGCCATTTAGTTTGCGGTTTATAGAATATGGATAACTTACCTTTAAAGAATGACGAAACAGCAATACCTGCTAATAGTGTGAAGGCAAGAGCCCATAACAAAAGGTGAACGGTATTCTCCTGACTACTTTGTTCTGAGGTGAATACCTTGACACTTGTGAGTAATGTGTAGGTGTAGGACCAATTGCCAACCACTGCGAATAGGATGCCGTTGCACACTCCCAGAATGGCAGATGCCGTGGGTAATTGATAACACTCTGCCAATAAGCGCGTCCGCAATTCTGATGGTTTAAAGTGCCTAAACAAGCGAAATAATTCACTAGCCATCCATATTAGTACCAATATCGATAAAACAAATTTATAGGGCGCGTCTATAGTAAAAGATGACGTAGTGCTGGTTACGATAATAGAGGGACTGACTAATAATTGAATGCCTTTGAGTACAAATACGCTAACAGAAATACCCGTGAGTGAAATCAGCATACCAAGGTCTCCACGGCCTAAACGAATCAGGGTGTGTAGTGCACAGCCGCCATTAAGTACCGCGCCGGTGCCAAGAATAAAACCACCTAAAAGGCTTTGAAGATTCAGGGTATATTTGGGGGCTTCAGTGGGTACATTGCCGAGTGACCATTCTAGGATAATGGTCATACCAAAGGCCCATATAATGATCCTACCGAAACTGGCGAGTACTTTAGCTTGACGCTTAAATAGGATTTCATCCACCGCCTTAACCGCACAAAGCGTTGTCCGGTTGGCCACGAAGCCCAAAATAAAAGCTAATGTTAGTAGCGCTACCCAAATCATGTACTAATATCCTAGCCTAATCGTAAAGAAACTAACCTTGCAAATACGTGAGTAATAGCCAGCAGCCCTACATGGACAAAACCAACATTTTTTCGATTTGCATATCACGAACCGTGTGTTGAATGCCGCCTACTCCTAAGCCCGATTGTTTCAATCCTGCAAAAGGCATGTTATCGACACGAAAAGCAGAGTGGTCGTTCACCATGACGGCAGAGGCGTTCATGTGTTTGTAGCAATGCATGGCTGTTTCAAGTTCGGTTGTAAACACCGCCGCTTGAAAAGCAAAGGGTAGGGCGTTTGCTCGTTCAATCGCGTCATCAATTGAGCTGTAGGTATAAACACATACGACCGGGCCAAAAATTTCTTTTTGTGAAACCTCTGAATCAACACTAGGGTTCAACAAAATAGTGGGTGCGTAGCACTGTTCACCTATGGTCGTACCTCCACAAATCAACTCAGCTCCCTGTTCGATGGCTTCTTTAACCCATCTATCCACTCTTGTAACCTCTGCAAGCCGAATGAGTGGTCCAACATCTGTTTCTAGTAGCGTCGGGTCACCTACGTTTAACTGATTGGCGGATTCTTTAAATAAACTGAGAAAATCAGTGGCTATATTTTCATGAACATAGAGGCGCTGAACGGACACACATACTTGGCCAGCATGATAAAATCCTCCTTTAGTGATAGATTCGACTGCAGATGGGAGATTGGCTGAGTCGTTTAAAATAACAGGCGCGGCACCGCCATGCTCAAGTGCGCAACGAGTACCAGCTGCTAGTTTTGATCGTAAACTCCATCCAACGCTGGCACTTCCGATGAAACTAAAGAAGGCAACTCTAGGGTCTGTGACTAGCGCTTCGGCAACGCTTCGGTCTTGTGTGATTACACACTGGCACCACGCTTTGGGCAGACCTGCTTCTATTAATAAATCAACAAAGTTTTGGCATGACAAAGGAGTGTCATTCGCAGGTTTCACTAAGACCGGGCAACCAGCAGCAACCGCAGAAGCGACCTGATGTACAATCAGATTCAGCGGGTGATTAAAAGCACTCACAGCTACCACTACGCCAATTGGTTCTAATTGTGTCATCGCAATTTTATTTGCTGCTGCTACTGTGCTATTTATCGGTACGACGTGGCCAGCTTCGGTACGAATAGTTTCGATGGCCAATCTTACTCCGTCAATGGCCCTGGTGGTTTCTACTAGCGCATCTTTTAAAGGCTTCCCGCCTTCTTTAGAAATTTGCATGGCGAGTTTTGCGTGATGTTTCATCATCAGTCTAGTTGTTCGTTCTAAAATACCGACCCGCTCATGAACGGGAAGCCACTTTTGGCGGTTTTGGAAGACTGAGAGTGCTTGGTCTAATTTTTCTGAGATAGTAGGCCAGTCCAACTTATTCATGGAGCCCAGTTCATCTTGGTTGTAGGGCGAATGTACTTTTAAAAGTGAGGTGGTCATAGTATTTGCCTATTGAAAACGGATTATTGATTGAACGATTAAGTAATTGAACAAAAGTAACTGGCTAGCCACCCGCTAAGCCCGGTTGGGTGAGTTCTCCTAAGCGTTCAGTTAATAACATGTTTTCTCTATAATCTATTGGCACAACAATTAGGCTAGGGCCTTTTTCATTTAGTGCAATCTTAAGCACATCAGAGAATTCTACGCTGTTGTCTACGCGATGGCCGTTCCATCCAAAGCTTTCAGCGAGTAATAGCCAATGTGGATTACCAAAAGACAGGTCAGTATGGGTGCCGAACTCTGCCTGTTGCTTCCATGCAATCAGGCCATATTCATGGTCCTCCCAAACGAGCATCGTACAATTCACTTTAAGCCGTCTTGCGGTTTCCATTTCTTGAACATTCATTAAAAAACCGGCATCACCGGCGATACCCAAAATATTTCTGTCAGGGTAAACGAGGCTGGCCGCTATAGCGCCGGGTAAAGAAAAGCCCATAGAGCAAAAGCCATTGGGAATTAAACAGGTATTGGGTTCGTTGCATTGATAATGCCTGGCAATCCACATTTTATGAGCTCCTACATCTGACAGTAATATATCTTCAGGATTCATAACAGTTCGTACATCAGCGAGTATTTTTTGGGGTTTGATGATGTTTTTTGTATCATCGTTTGCGTGCTCATTCAGCTCTAAACTCATTTTATGACGGAGCTCTTTTTGAGAGGCAAGGTCGAAAACTAGTGGTTCTGCTTGTTCTAGTCGTTGATTTAGCATCCATAAAGTATGTGCCAGATCACCAACTACTTCTGAAGTAGGGTCATAGTATTCATCAATTTCAGCAGGTAGGAAATCAAGATGAATAATTCGTTTATCACGCTTAGGGTTCCACAAACGAGGGTGGTATTCTACCATATCAACCCCAATCGCAATGACTAGGTCAGCCTCATCAATCGCCAAAGTTGGAATGTCTTTGCTACCTAAGCCGATCGTATACAAACAATAATCTGCATCCATATCGACTGCGCCTTTTGCCATAAAAGTTGTTAACACGCCAATGCCTGTTAATTCGCAAAAATGTTTAAGTTGTTTGGATGCACGCTTTCTAATAGCGCCATTGCCAGCAATGATAACTGGCTTCTTAGCCTTGCTAAGGCAATTAAATGCTTGATCAATTATTTTGTCATCGGCAACGGGGCGACGATAACGTTTTGGTGTTAATGGAGTAGCCATACATTCTTGCTTTGCTATGTCTTCAGGTAATTCGAGGTGCACAGCGCCAGGCTTTTCTGTACGTGCTATGCGAACGGCTTTGCGTACAATTTCAGGAATGGTTTCACCGTTATATATGGTGGTCGCCCATTTGGTTACAGGACGGAACATTTGAACAACATCCATAATTTGGTGTGATTCTTTATGTAAACGATCTGTAGATCCCTGACCAGTTAACACCAACATAGGCGCCCGATCCATATTGGCATCGGCCACTCCTGTAATTAGGTTTGTTGCGCCGGGGCCTAGTGTGCCCAAACAACAAGCAGGCTGTCCTGTTAAGCGGCCATAAATTTCAGCCATAAATGCGGCACCTTGCTCATGACGTGTTAATACAAATTTTATTTTGTCGGACTGTTGTAATGCCATCATAAAGTCCGCATTTTCTTCGCCGGGCACTCCAAAGATATACTCTATTCCTTCGGCCTCTAAAGATTTTACAAATAATTCAGCAGCTTTCATGTTTATTATCCTATCAATGGTAGTTTTAAGGTTCAGTTGGGCGTGATACTTTTTCATCAGGATAGTGCTCATCTAAAGGTACAGAGCGTCCGTCTTCAGTCACTATTCGACAATGGTGACGTTTTAGTCTTCTGGGTTCAGGCACACCGCATGAATGCGCAATAACATTTAGGTCATAGTGCATTTGTTCGGCGAAACGTTTAACGCGTTCGGCTTTATCTTTAGGGTCTAACCCCTTTTGCAGGCGTTTATTGTGAGTTGTGATACCGGTTGGGCATGAGTTTTTATTACATTGCAATGCTTGAATGCAGCCTAATGCAAACATAAATCCTCTTGCTGAAACGATGAAATCCGCCCCGACACAAAGCGCCCAAGCAGCTTCGGCTGGTGTGATTAGCTTGCCACTGGCGATAACTTTAATTCGATTTTTCAAGCCGTAACGGTTAAGAATATTGACAACCAAGGGAAGGCTTTCTTTTATAGGCAGCCCCATATAATCAATAAGGCTTTGTGGCGCTGCACCAGTGCCTCCATCTGCACTATCAATGGTGATAAAGTCAGGTGCGCTATCAACCCCACGTCGCTGTATCTCTTCACATAGACTTTCAAGCCATCCATAAGCACCAATGACAGATTTAAATCCTACGGGTTTGCCTGTCGCATTGCGGACTTTTTGAATCATGTTTAACAAGTCTAACTCGTTATCAATTTCAGGGTGTCGGTTGGGGCTGATTGAGTCTTCACCTACATTGATAACGCGAATTTTAGAGATCTCCGGTGTTACTTTAAGCCCCGGTAATATTCCGCCTTTACCGGGTTTTGCGCCTTGTGAAAGCTTAATTTCAAACATTTTGACTTGTTCATGAGCCGCCACTTCTTTTAGCCTGTCAGTTGATAGTTGTCCATTTTCATCCCGAACGCCATACTTTGCAGTGCCGATTTGGAATACAATATCGGCGCCGCCTTTTAGGTGATGGGGAGACAAACCGCCTTCACCTGTATTCATCCAGACTCCTGCCATTCTGGCGCCATTTGATAAAGCTAAAACAGCCGGTTTTGAAATCGCGCCATAACTCATACCTGAGATATTAAAGACGGAAGTAGTGGAGTAAGGAGTTTTACAGTTTGGTCCCACTATAATGGAGGGGACGGGCATGGCGTCTTCGGCCAAAGTTGGGTAGGGGCAATTAACAAATAGAACACTACCGATAGGGCTTAAGTCACGGGTTGAGCCGAAGGCAACGGTGCTATCCACGCCTTTGGCTGCGCGATAAACCCATGAGCGTTCTGCTCTGTTGAATGGTCGCTCCTCTCTGTCGCCTGAAAAGAAGTACTGACGGAAAAATTCACCCATATGTTCAAACCAATATCGAAATCTTCCTATGACAGGAAAGTTTCGCCTGATGGCTTGTTTTGTTTGGGTAACATCTAATGCGTATACAACCATCAAAGCGAGTAGGGCTACGCCGATGATAAAAATAAAAAAAGATGATAATACAGTAACAAAATTATTAATTAGTTCTAATTCCATGATAATACCTCTATGTAGATGACAGGGTAAAAGCAGAATTAGTGCCAAGTTATTTTATTTATAAAATCAATAGCTTAGCTGGTTCAATAACCTCGTGTTTAATTATTTTTCGTGTTTATGCACGAAATTTCGTGAATCTTCACGAGTTGTCGTCATAAATTTCATAAGTCTTCATTCGTGAGCTTAGGGTTGAAGGTTTCAGCCCTAATAATTTTGCTGCACCTTTTTCTCCCGAGATCTTTCCGTTGCATTGTGCTATTGCGCGGATAATATTGTTCTTTTCTATCGCCTTAAGTTGGACTTCATTTAAAATTGCAGTGGTTTCAGCTACCGTATTTCTAATACCGCTACTGCTCAAAACAAGGTCATCAGAAATTGAAGACTGCTCAGCCTGAGGCGATGGATCCGACAACAAGAAGTGGTCGCTACTATCTTCATTTTTATCAATGCTTAATGATGGGAGGGCACGGGCTAAATTAAGAGTGCCATGTTTTGAAGTAATAACTGCTCGTTCAATTACATTACGAAGCTCACGAATGTTACCTGGCCAATAGTGATTCTTTAATTGTTGAATTTGTAGGGGGCTAAAGTCATCAATAGCGCGTCCGATTTGTTGACAAAAATAATCCTTGAATGTTTGAGCGATGATAGTAATGTCATTATCTCTTTCTCGGAGTGCCGGCACCATAATAGGAAAAACATTCAGCCGATAATACAGGTCTTCTCGGAATTCTCCATCCTGAACGGCTTGAAGTAAATTCTTATGTGTTGCGGCTATAACCCGTACATTTACTTTTTGAGTGGTAGAGCTACCGACTGATTCAAACTCACCCTCTTGTAATACGCGTAACAGTTTGACCTGCAAATCTGCAGGAATATCACCCACTTCATCAAGAAAAATAGTACCGCCGTCAGCTAATTGGAAGCGACCAATTCTTCGGCTGACTGCACCTGAGAATGCCCCTTTCTCGTGGCCAAAAAACTCACTTTCAATCAGGTTTGCTTGTAATGCACCACAATTAACCTTTACGTAAGCCTGGTCTTTACGTTTACTATTTTGGTGAAGTGCATTCGCGATCAGCTCTTTGCCTGTACCTGTTTCTCCACATATAAGAACGGAGGCATTGGTTTGGGCTACTTGTTCAATTTCTTCTAGCACTGCTAACATCGCAGAGCTAGAACCAATAATTTGATTGTTATCCGATATTCTTTTCAGCTCAGCTTTTAAATATTGTCGTTCCTGGTCCAAAGACTCAATACGTTTAAGTCCTTCAATACGGTCATTCACGTTCCTAAAAGAAAGTACGATAACGGGGGCGTGTTCTTTTTCGATTAACGACACTGTGGCATCGGCAATGATATGTTTATCAGCCTGCTTAATAAGTTTAAGACTATTTGGTAGCCAAATACGCTGCTCATCATTTTCATGTGAGAGTAATATATCTAAAGCATTGTTTAGTTGCTTTACAGAGCTCTCATCCATGAAAGAGGAAAAGTTTTGTTTCTCTATAGATGCTTTAGATTTCTCAAATTGGTTTAATACCGATTGATTGACCGTTAGTATGTTTAGGTCATTATCCAGTGTAATAATGCAGTCCATTGCTGTATCTAAAATTTGTTGGGTTTCTTCTTGTTGTTCTTTTAGTTGTCTTTCTATAAGAATTCGTTCTAGTTCTGCGCCTGCGCGACTTGCAAAGGTTTTAAGCACTGCAAGTCCATTCGGCTCACTTGAAGAAGGTTTGTTGCCTAATAAGGCAAGGTGCCCCACAACGCTACCTTTACTGTCAATCATTGGTACTCCAAAATAACTTCTAACATTAAGTTTGGATAGTTGTTTGTCCTGAGGGTAGCAAGCCTGTACATCATCTGCGTGGTGCTCGACGACCTTATCTACAATAACAGTTTCGCAAGGAGTGCCACGCATATCATAAGTGACGTTTTCTTTATGCTCTCCGTCAACAAAAAGTGCCAAGGTATGAAGTTTATGTGAGTTCACGATTTCAGTGATCCAGGTATGGCTGTACCCAAGGGCTGTTGACATTGTTTTGGCTAACGCTTCAAAGAATGCTTGTCCTGTATCGCGAACAGTACCTTGTAATATTATTTTTATTGCTTCGTCTTCTGAAAGCATTCTTAGCCTCTGAAAAATATGTGTACTTAATTCAGTCAGTGAATTTGAATTTGCTATTGAAGCAAAGAAGTACGAATTTTGATTTTAGTCGGAAAGTTCCAATAATTGAAATGATTGCATAAAAAGAAAGAAACTATCACATCATTTTAGTTCTAGAAATATTCATTTATTCACGAAATATCGAGAGTTATCCGTGAAATTTCGTGATATTTTTAGATATCAAATACTTTATGCGTTTTTAAAAATTTACTTAAGTTACTGTATTTAACGTATTTATTAAGTTCTTGTTCGCCTTGGCACAGTAGTTGACTGTCTATGAGTAGACCTTCACTTTATTTCGCCAATGGAGACGTATATGAATAGCGCATTAACGAGTTATGTTGTTGACCCTAAGTCTGTTGTACGAGTAAAAAAAATTCATCTGATTGAAGTACCAAGGCACTTGAATAAAGATTTTGGAGAACGGGCAACAGCTGAAATGCTAGTTGAGCATGTTAAACGTGGAAATCAGAAAGCCTTTGATTTACTGGTGATTAAATACCAGTCTAGTATCGCAAGAGTGGTTTCAAAATATATACGCGATAGAAGTATTATTTTAGATGTTGTACAAGAAACTTTTATCAAGGCTTATCGAGGATTAGGGAGTTTTAGAAGTGATAGCGCTTTTTACACATGGATTCACCGAATAGCGATCAATACCGCAATCAATCAAATAAAAAACACCCACCGTAAGCATAACCATTTATCAATTAATGATATGGAACATATGGATTTATGTGAACATCAGGCATCAAATGAAGACCCAATAGCATCTGTACATTCAAATGGTTTAAAGAAACATTTAAATAGAATTTTGAGTGAACTTCCTATAGAGCTAAAAACAGCGCTATTGTTAAAAGAGGTCGAAGGATTTAAATATGAAGAAATCGCCGTCATCGTTAGTAGTCCAACTGGAACAGTAAAATCGCGAATTTCTCGAGCACGTGACCGAGTGGCAGCTGAATTGAGTGCTTTGGAATAAGTTTTTTAAGTACGGTTAGATAGCGTTACGGTTAAAGAGATCTTTATCCTAAAAATACAAAAACAACTTTTAAGGCTTAAATTCAGATCTCTCTTTGGTCATTACCGAGATGGTTCGAATGGCCAACAAATAGGCAAGAAAGCTTATTTGATGCAATGGCAAG
>Ga0105353_1000869_pt1 | contig 16144 bp, 16 predicted proteins | sample EN1Hudsemesocosm_2_FD_83657 | JGI IMG/M metagenome (GOLD analysis project Ga0105353, IMG submission 83657) | Methane-oxidizing microbial communities from mesocosms in the Hudson Canyon - EN10B Hudson Canyon | ecosystem: Environmental > Aquatic > Marine > Cold seeps | place: Hudson Canyon...
ACCAGTAGGAACAAGAACAATAACTAAACAAGTTAGTGACCGACAAAGAGAAGAAGGCGGAAACCTTAAAAACCGAACAAAAAAAAGCCAATCATTAATATTATCCAATGGCCGATGGACCCCGCACGATCTAAGAAGAACAGGCGCTAGCCTAATGGTTGAATTAGGGGTTATGCCTGAAGTGGTTGAGCGTTGCCTAAACCATACAGAAGAAAATAAAGTTAAGAGAATTTACCAGCGATACAGCTATAAATCTGAAATGAAAGCAGGCTGGGAACTACTAGGAAACCGCCTGCTAGTATTGCGGGATGGTGGTGATAATGTAGTAACACTAAAAAAGAAAACTCAAAAGGTGATTTAAAAACATCTTAGACATGACTGAAGGGGCGGCAACCTCAACAGTCACTAAACAAAACTAAACCGACAAGGGTTTAATTATGACTACCAACAATTCTAACACTAAGAAAGAAAAGATCTAACTTAGTTCATCTGGTATCGACTACTACGGAACGCCCGAGGGCTATATGATTGTGCCTGAATATGAAGAAATATACATTGATGCGCTTAACTGTATTTTAGGGCAGGCTCACTCTTTGCCTAATGTGGGGAAGGAACTTTGACGGAACTAGAGACAAATTTAATGATGAAATAATTTCTAATGCTGGCTGGGCTCTATAAGGCATAATTAACCAAGCGCAAACGCTAATCAAAGGAAAATATTAAAGACGGAATCATTCGGAAGCTGTAATATTCAGAAGGATTAATTTTGAGACTTTCATTGGCTTATGGATTGAATACTCAATAAAGCCCCGCATTACTAAAGAATAAAAAATTTATCTGTTTTGGTTGAGCTAGTTAGAGATTAATTACCCCTAATGAAATGTAGGTAGCCTACTTACTTGCTCAACTAATTTATTAGGCATAGTAATTACAGGCAAATTACAATGAAATGGAAAAACGCATTAACTGCTGAAGAAGCCGCTCTTGTGGTGACGGGATTTAACGTAAATGACAGTATATATGACCTTGAAAGCAGTATAGTAAACAATACCTCCAATTATGAGTACAAACATTTAGATATATCTACTTCGATAAATGAAGCAATTGAAATATTTGAAGCGTTTAGCAATGAATCTCAGCGGTCATGGCAGGGGTATGAATCAACTCTTGAAGTGTACTTATCTAACCCTCCAGACTTTTTGGATACAATGTTTACCAAGAATAGTTGGGCTCAATGGCTTTATGAAGCAGGCGATTTAAACAAAGCAAAAATTCTTAATCCTGAAATTGCCTCTGAAAGCACAAATGGCACCAAAGAGAGGCCAAAAGGCTCTAATCAGAGCAGTATTATTAAGCCTTATAAAGAATTAGCGCATTGGTTTACTCATGAATCATTAACTATTACTGAATTATCATTTTTGTTTATGCGCGTTCAGCCAGATACGTTTAAACCTGAATCGATTCGTAAATCTACTATGGATGAAGCGAGTAAGTTCATCAGCATGGAAGCCTTACTTATAAAGGCTGTAGGTAATGGAAAGTTAAGAGGGTCGATTACACTTAGAGATAAAGAAACAGGCACGCTTACAAGTACATTATATGAAGCAACTTCAATTAGTAATAACGGAATAACCCCTTGTAAAACATTAATAGACTTGACTGACTTGGCTGAATATTTATCCCCTAAGAAGGCAGCATATGGAGAATTTTATGACTATATTAATAGTCACGCTATTGTCGATGAAGATAAAGAACGCCATTCGTTAATAGCTGAAAATGAACAGTTGAAAAAACGCATCAAAGAACTTGAAAGCCAACAGCTATATAAACTTAATGAACATAGCTTAAATTCAAAACCCAAACAGAATATTGAGCCCTCCCTTTCTGAATACTTACCAGTTAACGGTAAGGATATGAAAACACTATCAAAAGCTTTTCAGAATTTTCCGACGAGATTTGAGTATTATAAAAAGGTAAGTCCCACAAAAAAATTAGTTTCAGAATGGCTTTCGTCATCATTTGAATGTAACACTAGAGAGCAGGATGTATTTGCCGACCTTCTTACCCAGAACTTTAAGTGCTCTGATTGAAATTATTTTGTCACCCTCTAAAGATAGTCATACCAAGGCTTTAGCCTGAATAGTGACAACGTTGTCAGTACGACCTGACAACGTTGTCACTATTGCCTGTCAACCCTTTTAACTGCTTTTATACAGCCTCAAACTTAACTGAAACAACGAGGCATCAAAATGAACACCATAAATCAAACCGCACCAACTTTTGACCGTTATAGGCGTGTCCCTTGGGTTTGCGACATCACCACACTCTCAAGAACAACAATATGGCGGTTAGAGAAAGAAAAAAAATTTCCTAAAAGAAGAAGAATCGGCAATTCCTCTGTCGGCTGGAGGGAATCAGAAATATTAGCTTGGATTTCTGAGCGCCCGACCGTTTCAGGGAGGGAGTTATAAGATGGAAAGCATAACAGCCACTCCTCAAAGAAAAGCATCTAGAAACAACCAGTCCAACCATAACAAAAAAAACCATAAGCCAATAGATAAAGAATTACTTAATAAAGTCAGAAAAGTAATGCCATATTTAACCAAAATCAGAAGTAGATTATTACTATTACACCTCTTTTTTAAAAATCCAAATACCACAGGGGAAATTTGCCGTATTTACTCAATTGAAAACCTGAGCGATATGGCAGCCAAAATAAACCCACTGCTAAAAAAACATGGATTGAAAATAAATAACTATCCACCAGCAAGCCCACCGGTTAATTCATTTGGGGAAAAAATTCTGGTCCATTATTGGGAGTTAGTGACCTTAGATGGCTAGACAAAAAAACAAGAGCGGTAACGGTAAGCGCCGGTTTGTTATGTTGCGGCATGATCTTATGGAGCTGCCTGAATATATACAACTTAAACCTATGTCTAAGATTCTGCTAACTGACCTCTTGTTTCAATATAACGGCGTTAATAATGGTGACTTTTGCCGCGCCCTCTCATTTATGAAAAAAAGGGGATGGAGTTCAAACGACACAATAACCAGAGCGATTAAAGAGCTCATAGAAGCAGAGTTTATAATTTTAACTAGGCAAGGCGGACGAAATATGTGCAGTCTTTACGGCGTAACGTGGGAGCCAATAGATGAGTGTGATAATAAGCTTGATATTCCACCATCTAAAGTCCCCATTAGACCACTTTCACTGAGAAGGAATTGAACCGTCACACGGTACAGTGAGTAAAATTTTAAGATTTGAATTGAACCGCCACACGGTGCACGTTAAACCGTCACACGGCACAGTGAGTAAAATTTAAGATTTGAATTGAACCGCCACACGGTACAGTCAGGCTTAAAAAATTACTTTCGCTGTACCGCCAGACGGTGACCTTTATATATATCTGCCATAGGTACACCTATGTAAAGGTTTAAAGGTTTAAAGGTTTAAAGGTTTAAAGGTTTAATATTTTATCTAGATAATTTAAGGCTCTTAAAAGGGTGAATTATACGAGCAGGTTATTAGACAACTAGAACAGATAATAACTTTATCTATATTGAGTGAGTAGAGCATGACAGCGGTAACCGTTCCATTATCAGAAACAGTCATAAAGAAATATTTAAAAGGCCGTGACAGCATGGCGATAAATGAATTGAGAGACTCACACTCCAGACTACGAATAAGAATAAATAGATCTAGAACGGGCGGAACTTGGTACATCGTACTTTACGAGCAAGGTAAATCAGTCTGGAAAAAGTTAGGTAACTATCCAGAGTTACCCTTTAAAGCCCTAGAAAAGCGACTGCCTGACATACTGGAAAGGTATGCGCTCGATGATGCGGCGCTCACAGATCAATGGGTAAAAGTATCGGGTTTATTATTATGGTATCAAGCGCGTTTAAAAGGAGATCGACAAATAACTGACAAACGAAAGGTGAGCGTGGTTTCTGCTCTTAAATGCCACCTACTCCCCAAATTAGGTGACCTCAATATCAAAGACCTTGATCGTGCGGTGATTGATCAAGACTTAATCTGGCCCTTACAAGCGGATTATTCAGCCTCATTCATTCTACAGGTATGGGGAATCCTAAAAACGGCGGTGAGGCGTGCGCATAAGCTTAAACTGATCGAACTTGACCCACTGGCAAACCTCAAGCTTTCAGATTTTCTCGTTGCGAAGCCTAAACCCAAGCCCGCCGCAATAAGACCAGACTACGCCCCTAAAATGATCACCGAACTTGAGCGGCAAGAATGGCCAGCCCGCGCCCTAGTCTCTCTCATGCTATTACATGGCACGCGTATTGGCGAAAGCAGAAAAGCCAAGTGGTTAGACTTTGACTTAATAAATGACTATTGGCACCTACCTGTTGAGAACGTAAAAACCCGTGAAGCACTACGTCTACCTATCACCCCTACCACCAAGTTATTACTTAACACCTATGCGGATCACCAGAAGCAAAACGGATGCTATGGCGTGTATCTGTTCCCTAGTTCAAAGAGTAAGGGCTGGTCTGAATCTAAGGCAGGCAAGGTAGTACGCAAGGTTAGCGAAGGAAATTGGCGGGCTCATGATGTGCGAAAGCTTGCCCGTACTGAATGGGCCGATCTTGGTATTGATTACCATATCGCTGAGCGCCTTTTGAATCACAAAATGTCAAAGTTAGATCAGACCTACATACACACCAGCACTGAAAAGGCCAAGCGTGAAGCCTTGGAGCGTTACCATGAATGGCTAAATGACCAAGGATTTAAAAGGATGATAAATCAAGATAATACCGAGACAATACCGAGATAGGACAATTGGTCAATACGACGATAGACCAGTCATAGAAAGGGTTTAGCCGTTAGCTGACGTCTAGTATGTAGGAGGACGTATTGATTAATAAACAACTATTTCAAGACCTAATAGCGTACCTGTACCAGCACGCCCACCTATACCGCGTGACGGTACAATGAGCCAACCAATCAGGACCTAATAGCGTACCTGTACCATGCTAGGAACCGTACCAAATTAGGAACCGTACCAAATTAGGAACTATACCAAATTGGGAACCGTACCAAATTGGGAGAGAACACCCACAAATACCGGTCTTTTATGCGCTTAATAACCAAGCTTTTGAGTGGTTCAAGAGATCCGGGTTGATTGAATAAATATTGATCTATCGATTAAAATACTCAAGAGATATACCATAAAATCCATACAAATCAACCACTTAGAAGACGAACAACATTCACATTTAAAGGTTGTACTCAAAGGATTGTGTGTACGCATGAGCGACGATCATATAAGTCATACGATTGCATTGACCCTAGCGTGAACGTGGCGTGAGGCATGCTCTTGGTAGACGATCTGGGGTCCCTGCCCCCTCCTTCCCTACCACGGGGGAACTCAGCTCGCGGCTTTCGAGGTATTTTGGCTTGAAAAGTTTTGTACCACCACACCTACTTGCTGATGCGGTGTAACTTATTGATTTTATTGTTATTTATCAGTACTAGCAGGGGTGGGAGAGTTGTGCATTCTATATGGTTGGTGTCCTCCCTTATTAGCAAGGGTCTATGTTATAGGCAGTAAAGACAAGTGACATAGAATTTATCTCTTTTTAGCGATTATTTGAACGATACATAATGTCGCTTCGTTATTCGTAATTGGCGATTCTCGTAAAAAGGTTGTCGATCATACCGCTAGGGATTTATTTGAATTTCATTGGAGCACTAATTTATCACCAGCTCAAAATTTAACTTCGGTAAAATTAGAAAAAATAGTCTATTTAGGTCATGACTTAATTGTACTCTAGTGTCCTAGTAGCAAACCTGCCTTTGAACCTCAATTAATAGAGCGCCTTAAAATGGCACTAGTTAGCCTCTTTCTGCCATTAGCAGTCATTAGATTTGATATTAGCCTATGTCGGTTTGGCACTAAGCCGCCTCTTAGCGACCTTGTGTAATTTAGGATAATTCAGCCAGTTTGAAATTAGTGATAACTAACGGAAGTGAGCACTAGGGAAACGTAGCTTAAGAGCCAGAACTGCCCTTAATATGTATATTTCTAATGACCGCTCCATCCCGAATGCGGCCATTTTTCTTAACAGAAGAGTCCACTAAACAGGGGGAACTACAGAGTCCGGTGCAGCAACTTGTTACATGTTTTTATATTTATGTTTAGCCCAACGAAATATTGCATTGACGTTTAGACCAACACCCATAAAATTTGGCTTTACATCAATCATATCTTCCTGTGATTGATCAGATGCTGGAGCCTTTTGGTCTACTCTGTGCAGAACAGCCTTCAATTCATCGTCAATTTTACTCTGATATAATTTTATTGTACCGCCAATGTCTTTCAGTTCATCTTGTTTTGGAAAACCTTGACCTTTTAATAGTTGGTCAGTTTTAGATATTTCTTTCCATAGCCTGCTGACCATCACTTTTAATAAATCGCCTGCCTCTTGGACAAATCCTTCAGGTTCAAGGCCTTTTTTAACACAAGAGTCCTCAACCTCAGAAAGAATTCTTGGCATCTCATGATCAAAGAACGGTTGGAAATAACACCAAAAAACAGACTCGGGAGAACCACTATAGGTTATTCCCTTGTAAGAAATCTTTTTACCGAAGTAATCGTCAATTTCAAGTTCCCATATTGCAGAGAACATTCTCCATTTTTCTATCCTGTCAAAGATATCTTTATCGAGAAGCTCTACTCTTCGCTTAGTTTGCGGGTATAACGTTGTTCGATTACCTGTCAAGAATAACAGTTCCACTTATACTCTCCGTGGCATGTAACGCCCGCATTTTCGGCTGGTTTGGAGCGCAGCGGAAAACCAGTCCGACAACATACGCTTGTTACATGCTTATCGTTTGTTCTTTCTCAATTGTTCTAAAGCTTCCTCGACAGCTTCTTCTGTATCAAAAGAAGAGTCGCGAACAACGTTTCCTTGTTTGTATTCTTTTCCACGAAGCTTTAGTTTTAGCCAATCAAAGTCCTTTGCTAGTGCAATAGCTCCTTCTCGGAGTTTTGGATAGTCCTTAACAAATTTATATCCTGCGCCAAGCACTGCCAATATTTCTATCGTGACTAATAGGCAGCCATACTCTGAAGATCTATTGCCAACTAATAATGCCCCTTGAAGCTCAGACCTATCTACTCGCAACTGAAATTCTTCTGCAACCGCGCTCTCAACAAGTGAAATTTCATCTTCCGCAAGTTGGTGATCAAGATCACTAGGCAGGATGACAAGTATCGTGATTGAGCCAATATTTATTGCTTGATTATCCATATCCTAACCTATAATGATTTTCAATTTGGGCATGTAACGCCAAGTTAAAGCGCCGCAGTATGCGGTCGCCTTTGAACGTTTTGTTATGTGCTTTGCTCAACAGACTGACTTAGTTTATGTTCAAGCTCAATAATTTTTAACTCAAGTTCTTTACTTTGCCTTCTATCGATACGCCACCCAAAGAAAACTGCAGCGAAAGTTGTAATGGCAGTTAACAAAAGCGTCAATACCGGAAGTATATCTGTCCAGTTTTTACCTTGTATTGTGTCTAGATGCGCCTTTATATCAATGTATGTTGCAGCGAATACACCCAGTGCGACTATTACAAATATTATTGATAATAACAGCACGGACCAATAAGCTACTATTCTAAACACTGATATTCTCCTTGATCACATAACGCCTTGCACATGCGCGGAGTAATGTGGCGAGGCTTTTTGCGTTTTTTTGCAAAAACCGCGACACGTTACGGAGTCGAATGGTGCAACTTGTTAACTGTGAATCCGCCATTACTCGGCCTTAGTTTTACAATGAACGTAAATACACTCTAGTAACTCATGTAGTTCAGTATTTACTGCCGCTTCCTGCTCTTGCTTTATATTGTGACCATTTGCAGTACATATATAAATATCATTTATGCTTCCCATTCCTCCAAATTTAAGAAGAATAGAGCGTGCCGAAGAAGCTGTTCGTACATCATTCAATCTCCAGCCCTTAACACCGTATTTAGATAATAATGCATTAAATGATTTGATTGCTTCGCTTAACTCCATAACTCTCAATTACAGTTAACATTTGTATAATGAGACCCCCTCATATGCATGACAAGTAATATCTTAGTTTCCCGTTATACTAATCTGTTTTTAAAGAAAAAAAACATTTTTTCTAAACTTCAATATTCAGGTATATGAGGGGTCTCATATGCACACCGACAGAAACTTTATCTAATTGATTTTCTTATATTTTCTGAATTTATTCTGTGACAAAGTGAGCCATTTTTGAGTTGTACAAAAAACAAAGCGAGCACTTTATGGCTACACTACCTATAACAGCGATGATTCGGCCTTGTGAGCGTTTAATAAAAAACGTACGCTTTGAAGCGAAACCAAGACAATTAGGCCATATTGATCCTAACCTAAAGAGGCTGATAAGTGGCAATAGCCGACATCGTTCGACCAGACTTTTGACCTTTCAAACACATTTTAGTGAACTAAATTTTCCTAATAAAGCTTCTCGTTAGCAACCAGAAGCCGACATGATTTTATCGATTGCACAAGAGTCGGTAGAGCTGCCTCTAATTGGCAATGCTAAACTAGGGACATTTCAGCAAATTTGAAATTTGTGATAACTAATGAAAATGAGCAAGGAACCAACGCGAACCCGAGCCCTATGTTCAGCATCCGTTTAAACGATTTGTTAGAAATTTATTTGCTGAATGACCCACCATATATTTTGTAAACCTACGAATATAATCAATGCAAAGCCAAGAGAATAAAAACCGAAACAAAGGCGCCTTGCATTTAGCATTGAACGATTTTGACCTTCGTATGCCTGCCAAAACCATTCTTTCAAGTCAATTTTTCCTTTATACGTCCGACCTAGCTTAATTAGATGGATTTTCCACTCTCGCAACATAGATTTAGTTAAATAGCTCTCGATGTGACCTTCATCTTTGCCTGTTCGTTCAAAATCACTATAGTCCCCATTATCCTTGATTATATTTGGAGAAAATATAATGAATAACAGGTTTGCAAGAGTAAAAAAAAGTGCGGCTAGGAAGAATAGCACCCATGTAAATGGCAAGGATATATCGAAAACATACATAGTTTCTGAAAACTCGATTTTAAGAGGACCTTCAAAAGTAGACATTGTTTTTGCAATAATCGGTACTATTATTAGCCATATATGCATGCTTTGAACTAATTTAATTGATTCCGCTTTCTTTAAAGCACTCCAATTAGGGGCCCTTTTAATTAATTTGAGCATATATTGCCTTTATATTTCTAACATTTGTATGAAGAGTACTTAAGGGGTCAAAGCCTTTTACTAAAAGATCAATAAAATTATTTAGCTCTTAAAGGGCTTTACCCCATTAATTGTGGCGTAGTGAATTCCACGCCGCGTATTTTAGCGGCTGATCATTAATATGTTTATAATTACTATTGTAAATCTTTCTTTGCATAAGAAATTATTTTCTCTAGTCTAGGGCTAACAATTTTTTCAATATTATTAGCATGTTTAGACATCGCTTCAGATTCTTCAAATGTATTTGGATAGTAATTTTCTTCGCCTGCACGGAAGTTTTCTTCCCACAACTCAGATTCAAGTGCTTCTAACTCAGAAATAACTTCGTCACATAGCAATAATTTTCCTATGCATGATGTTTTCGCAATAACTCTGCGTGCCTCAGAGAAACTAAGCCATTTATCGCCATTAGCGGCACTCGTTCCTTTGGTGGGTATCATTTTCTCAATACAATATGTTTCATTGGCCCATAAGACCATTGCCTCAAGTGCCGATAGAACATCTTGATAGGATTCGTATTTTTCTTGCCAAAGTTTCTCTTTCTTAAACTTCTTAACCGCAATTAAATACCCAAAAAATGCAGCAAGCATCGTTGTGCAAAATGATATAAACCAACTTGGGATTTCAACTTCTGGCACGCAACCTCCTGTTACCAACACCGCCATTTACGGACTGAGTGGGGTTTGAGTACTCTCTGCAAAAAAGGTGACTGCACATGTTCCGCAAGGTGGTATTGTTAGGCATTTATAGACCCTACCCAAAACTCAACATCTTCGATAATAGGAACGGGTAAGGGCTCTTCTTGAAATGTAGGTTGATCCTTCCAGTTTTGCCATATTTGATACGCTGCCACCCTATGATTTCCGTCTAATATTTCATACCCCTCTACATGTTTAAGAACGACAGGGGCGCAAGGTAATGTACCCTCATTTCTCAAATACCAAATAATACTATGAAATCTATCTTTAGCCTCTTGCCCCATAAAGCGCGAATAATTATTTTGAGTACCCAGAGTAAAAACTGCTTTTATCTGACTTATTAAATCTTCGCTATCAGGGGTTAATTGGATTTCATTTGGAGAAAATGTTTCGAGCTCCCATGAAAGGTTTTGCCAATACGACAAGCCTCTGCTGCCCAATAAACTAGACCAGCGGCCATCAGGTGGATCGGATGGTGGCCAACCTTCAGATTGTGCATAGAATCCTATCCATTGCTCAATTACATCTTTCGGGAAGTTTGGAAGGTCTTCCGATACCTGTTCGATGATTGTCATAATTTTTGCCTAACTCCCAGCTAACCTAGCAAATTTTTGATGGCTGTTATTTTGCGTGTTTTTGTAAATAATGACGGCAACACAATGTAGGACAGGCACTCTTCCATTGAAATCTGAATGTACTTTTTAAGAGTGCTTGCCCTTACTAGTAGTGCTTTGACATAACAATATTAAGCCTTATACTTCTCGTATTCATCTAAATACAAACGCTTAGATTCGTCACGGAATTGGTTTCGTCTCTGGTGTAAATCGTTGAGTTTTTCACTGATACTCTTGTAAATTATTTGGTGAGCTTGGTTCCTCAGCTCACCTTCATCGTATTCATCGATTTGAAAGTCATCTTCCAGAGCCAAATTAACCAGCCTTAATAAAATGACTTTATCTATTTTGTCGACAGTATCGTAGACATTTTCTTCCGTAAGAAAATGGCCCTGATTATGTTCAATTTTTAATGCTTTCATACCCGTTTCTCCTTTCTACATAAGCAACTTCACCTGCTTCCAATGAATTCATGGTCACTTGGAAATTATTTATCTTTTTACCATCAATAGAACACAGCTCATTATTAGATGGATGACCAGAATACCTTCTATATAAGATATCCTCTCCTTCAATCTCTTTGGATGTATACACTATGTAGTCCGCACTAATAGAGGCTCCAACTGTACTATTATGAGTAACCACCACCACGGGCATGGTCTTAGAAATCTCTTTCAACATGTGGTTAACCTCACCTTTTAAGAAAAGGTTATCAAATGAAGACTCCGGCTCATCTATCAATAAGTAGTCGTAATTTTGAGCATCTTTGATTTCTTGTAGAAGCCGAAACTCAGATCTTTCACCACCAGAAACTTTAAATCCGTCTTTGTTTAATATTTCATATTCAATGCAAGCAAAATACTTGTAGAACTCCGATGGAGTCAGAGCTTCATTCTCCTTTAAGGCAACAAGGTATTTATATGGAGAAGAATACTCTCGGTACGCATCACTAAAAGCGACCTTTTGACCGCTCACATTCTTTATCTCACGAGCACCTGCAAAAGCTCGTTGCTTACAAACAACCTTAAACCCCTGAAATCTCTCCTCGAATATCACCTTTTCAGTCTGTAATAGTTTTGCAATTTGCTTAAATTTGGTGACCTTTTTGTGTTCAATCATCACCTTGTATAAATCAACGTCTTTAACTTGAGTTGCTGATGTCCTTAACTGAAGTTTGCTTTTAACGTCCCGTACGACATCATTAGCTAAAATTCTCTTCTTCCTTTCATATGCCTTAGACCATAGAGCTTCTATTAGCTCACACGCCAGTGCTTTCAAATTATTAACATCAACATGCTTATCAATGATTTCCCTGTACTCAATATTCTCAATTAACTGACGGACAGAACCAATCAGGTCATTAAGCGCTTCATCTACACCTACCTCAAATTTAGTTTCATTAAAAAGAGCTACATTAGAAAAAGCATCACGCTTTTCGGCCTCGGCAGCCAATTTCAACAGGGTTACCAAATAGTCTTCTACCATCCGATGATTAATCCCAATATCAACATTCAATACGTCATCCAGAACAGTTTTGAATGGGCTCAAATGCTTATCAGCGAACGTGCTCTTCTTGCGAGCTACATCAGCATTAAATTCTTTTTCATAGTTAGCATCATCTCTCTGAACAAGAGAGAACTGAGGAATGTATTTTACATTCTCAAATTCCTTACTTATCTGATTTAAAGTTTCAGTTTTACCTGAAGATCTTTCCCCAAAAACGATGTTCAATCCAGTGGATAACTTTTGACCATCATCAAATACCTGAAAGAGTGAGTTGCCGTCAGACTTAGAGAGAGCCACTTTATTCCTTTCGCGCAGGCTAAACTTCAACGAATTCAGGGACAGATCACCACAATCAATGTATGTTTGTCTCGTCGGAAACTTGCTCATGCCCTCCCGAATTCGTACATCACTGAAAATTACTGGTGTTATTTCAGTCTCATCTTTTGCCATACGAATAAACTTCTTGGGGCTATCAACCTCACCCGCAGAGATGAATCCCCCAATTTGATCAAGCGTATCTCCCGAGATAGCTGGCCTCTTTTGATAGTGGGGGATGAGCAAGTAGTTATTAAGGTCACCAAAGATATGAACCAACTCATTTACGGTTATTGAATCACCTACAGACGTGATCTTCTCAGATACGGCTTGAGTTTTGAACTGAAACTCATCTAAGTTTTCATTGTCGGAAATGACAAGGACATGACCTTTACCTAGGTTTATTTCAATGCCTGGAAATACGGCACAGTCTAATTCTTCAGCGATATCGTTAAATTGGCTGAGGTCGAACATGTCATGGTTTGTTATAGCTATGGCGTCGAGTTCGGCTGAATTAACATATTCACTCAATTTGGCTAGTGAAAATGTAAAGTCTGTATCGCTAATTGTAGGTACAGTGTGTATGTGAAGATCAATTTTCTTCAATGTTCGCTCCTTGAATAATCTAAAGAAGATGCTTACAGTTTTACCCTGATATAACCTCAGCGTTCGCTAAGCCAAAAAAATCGTCAAGCGAACAAAATGGGTCAAGCCTTACATTTAACACATTTCCGGCCATGACTCTGTGGATGCCCGCTAGGGCCGAGACAAGACCAATACTAAGTTTAAATTAAAGGAGTCAAAGCCCTTTACCTAATTTCTTATTATAATTTTCAGGTTTTTTAGACTCAAAGTAGCATCCGCAAATCAGTGTAAGGTGAACGCGTCATTAAAACCAATAGTATTAGGTAGCAAATTCGAACTAACTTACTGAAATATCGATAATTCACAACAAAGAAAATCTCGTTTAACACGGTAAGCAGACAGAATAGCTACACCAATATATCTACAGATATTGAAGCCGATCATAGCAATACATAATGGCAACTAAGGGTCGCAACCAGACTAATGGCCTAATGTTATTTCCTGATTGGGCTAAAGGCGGGGGTAGGTTAAATCTCCACAGTCAGTCATCACAAGACTGTCCCCTTAGTCACATTTTTATGCGCAAAGAATAAGAAACTTTTTTCGGAAGAATGGAATAATTGTGCGAGATTGTCTCGCTGGTGAGTAGTAATAGCTAAAATTAGCGCGGGCCCCTTTGTAGCCCTTGCTTGAGGGTGCGCAGAGGAGCTGGGTTTCTCTTCATACGAGATATTTCTGAGCATGATTGTTGTTTCGACGTTATTTTTCTTATGCTTAGCTATCACTGGCTTAACGCCAACCAATACAACAACCAACCTAAATAATTCAAAGACCTACTTAAAGAAAGGGGGGCTATTACGGTCCTCCCACACATAAGTAAAGCAAGCGTGCGCAGAGGCTCGGTTTTTCACTATATACGGCGCAACTGAAAACCCACTTTCGCTTCCGGTTTGTAAAGTAGCTAACCTCTTGAGCTGACTGCGTTTATCCATTATCTTGTACCGGAAGCACCTAACATGAAGTTTAAGTATTTTTTGCTGTTAGCCCTACTCTATTAGCGAGCAAGTCATCAACAGCACATAGTGTTTAATATTAGATTACGTCAGCTTTCGTACTAAGTAGCCTCTGATAACTCGCGTATGTTTATCACCTACACTCATTTTGTTATGGTGGATATGGCCCAAAGCGGGCTTGGGACAGTCTACAAAATACCGTTGGCTACCTCCTATTTTGCAAACAACTTAAATAGCCTCCCCCACTCTCCGTCCGTTACTGGCGGTATTAAGTGAATTCAACAACATTATAAATTCAGGAAAACTGGAAATACACACTATGAGCAATAAAGAGCTATCACTTTACTTAAGCGCCGCAAAAGACATTATCAACTTGATTAAATCAGCTTTTCCGAATGATGAATTACCTTTTAAACTAAATACAAAAAATAAGATTACAGGTTGCATAATCAACACAGTAGAGGAAAAAAGTATAGGCCTGTGGTTTTTTACTGATATTGAGAACTGGTCTGTAAAATACGGCAAACTCGAATCAGTAAAATCTTTTATCACGTATTTGTTAGAAACAAAAAAAATAGATAAACCAAAATTCAGCGACAGCAAAGGAGAGCCTCACAACTATAATTTAGAACAATTGATAGAAGCGTTTATTCCTCATTCTCAAGAGTTAATAATTTATCCTATAGTAGATATTATTCAAAAAAATCACAGTATGAAAATTTCAACTACCGAACTTAAAGATTCCTATGAAAAATACAGAAAGGAAAGAACTCTTAGCACTAAGGAAGCCATTGTAAACACCCCATTAATAGGTTTTAAATCAAAAATTAAAACATTTACTTTTTCAAACGAGTTCTCAATTGTTGAGTTTTCTGACGAGCATAAAAATAAATACAACGATCTAACTTCGTTTATGAATAGCTATTCTACTGAAGAAATTCTTGAATCAACCCACATGATTCAATGGAGAAAAGAATTACCCAAAAGTCCAACAAACAGAGGTGATCACGAAAAAAATCTTTACATGCTCATTTTGACTTTAAGGCTCTGTAATTCGTCTGATATTGTCGTAAAGAGTTCTTATGATGAACCTAAAGAATTATTATCAATAATGGGCTGTGGTTCAAAGTGGCACTTCGAAACCTCAAAACCACATCAGTTTTATAACACTCACGAATTTAAAAATTTTGACCTACAAGCAGCAAAACAAACATTTGAGGTATTGCTAAAATTGAAAAATTTAAAGGGATACATAAATATTTTTAATGTCGTTATTAATAGATATCTTTCTAGCTTATCTAGAACAACTCCTGAAGATTCAGTTATTGATCTCACTATTTGCCTAGAGTCGCTTTTACTTGCTAACGAAAGAGATGAACTTAAATACCGCCTTTCACTTCGTGGAGCCATGCTTCTTGATGAAGACCCAATGAAGGTAAAGAAAATTCTAAGTAGAATGTATGATGATAGAAGCGCCATAGTACATAGAGGGGAGTTATTGGCGAATTTAAAACACAGCAGTGATAAAGAGGCTTTATCCGAGTATCGGATTATTACCGAAAAGATACTTAAAAAATATATTCTCGTTTCTAAAGATTTTAAGAGGATATCCGAAATAAATAATAAGCTAGATGAATTATGCCTATACGGAGGCAAAATTTAGCTCTAGATATAGCACCCCAACAAGAACATTCAATATGGGCGCAGGTGTCACTTCATGAAATCGCTAATTCCGTAAATGGGGTCAAAGCAATTTTTCTGAATTTAAATGATTAATTCTCAGCATAGCTGTATTAAAAATTATAACAGCCTCCTTTGAGCCACCAAAAAACACAGGCTTAATCAATTGCGGCTATAAAATTATTTATCAGCTTTTTAGAAATAATATTTACCGCGTATGTCCCCAGTATGTCCCCAGAATTTATTCTTAAAATATAGATTAAAACGGATTTTTTGGATTACTCTAACTGACTGAGATATAAGATAAAAATTGGTCGGGATGGCGGGATTTGAACCCACGACCACTTGTCCCCCAGACAAGTGCGCTACCAAGCTGCGCTACATCCCGACTATAGGATCGGTTTTAGGTAAAGGGGGTATACTTATATGA
>Ga0105353_1000870_pt1 | contig 16142 bp, 4 predicted proteins | sample EN1Hudsemesocosm_2_FD_83657 | JGI IMG/M metagenome (GOLD analysis project Ga0105353, IMG submission 83657) | Methane-oxidizing microbial communities from mesocosms in the Hudson Canyon - EN10B Hudson Canyon | ecosystem: Environmental > Aquatic > Marine > Cold seeps | place: Hudson Canyon...
AGTGAAAAACACCAGTGAAAAACACCAGTGAAAAACGCCTCAAATATCGATTTTTGCTTGCAGACAAGCTACAAAATTCATCTTTTTTTTGTCTCGTTTCAATGTGATATATGAGCGTTAAAAATGAGGGTTTGCTAGACGCTAGCTTTGCTAGCCTACCTGAATATTGAATGCATCATTAGTACAGAGCTAATGTAAACGCAGGATAAGAGAATTGGGTGCGAGGGATTGAGTTTGAATATTTTGGATCAAAATTGGTTAGTAGCGCAGTGTAAGGAGATTGATGGCGTCAGTAATGCCATATTGATGCTCCGTGCGCCTGAGGGAAAGAAATTAAAGGTGGTTGCCCATTGGTCATTTAATGGCAAGGGGCAGGTGGTTGAACTCATTCCTATAACTAACGCAGTATTGTTGCAAAAAAAGATCGTTGTGAATACTCAGGTCAAGGATGACAAAGAGCTTAATGACACATTTGACTACCTTGCCATCCCTCTGGGTTCAGAAAATAAATTGTGTGGAATTATCGCCTTTAAGCTGTCTTCAATGGATGAGAAAGGCAGAGCAGGATTGGCCAAAAAAATAATTCAAAGTGCTAAGTATATTCTCATCGCTAATGATGCCTCCAGAGTAGCCTTTTTAAACTCTCAAATTCAAGACGAAAAAGAGGCGCTAGTAAATAGCGAATTGGCTCAACAGGGGGCTATGAAGGCGAGTGTCGGCGGTAGAACCGCTTGTGCAAACCAGAGTGAGACTATCGCGCCTATTAATGGGCCAATATTAAAAGATCCTGATTCTCTGTCTACTAGCGTCAACATTAAGGCTAAGCCAACAGACAATATTGTGCGTATTAGCAAGGAGGGGCCGGCCCACTCTGATCACGACTATGCTGCGCAACATGATTTATATACTGATGTGGTGAAATTGGAATCTGCGGCATTAGAACAAAAAACCTATGAAGCATCCTCAAGGGTCATGATTTCGGAGTTAGCTTCTTCTCTAGAATGCGAGCGGGTCAGTATCGGCATTCTTAATCACCAACATGTGCGCGTGACGGCTATTTCCGACCAGTCAAATTTTGACCCTCGCTCAAACATGGTACGTGCCATTGCCGATGCGATGGAGGAAGCGATTGATCAAGATACCGTAATCTCTTACGCCAAGGGTCATCTGAGCAAAGACTTGATTGATAAAGCGCATGTCGTTTTGGCTGATCAACATGGCGCGAGTACCATCTGTACTTTTCCCCTCATCTATAATGGTGAAATATTTGGCGCAGTGATCTTGGAGCGGACGAATAATAATACTTTTTGCACCGAGAGTATTCTTATGTGCGAACAGTTTTGTACCTTGATAGGCCCTTATTTAGCACTAATGCGGTCGAATGAAAGCAGTTTGTTTGCAAAAATACGCCAATCAATTAATGCAACGGCTTCGGGTTTTTTTGAGCTACAAAATTTAAGGTTCAAAGTATTAGCATCGGTTTGCACTTTTCTGATCGCTTATATCTGCATTGCCGAAGGTGATATGCAGGTGACTAGCTCTGCCGTTGTTGAAGGTAAAATTCAAAGGGTGGTCGCCGCGCCTATGGATGGCTTTATCGCTTCTTCGAATCTTCGCGCAGGAGATATAGTCAAAAAAGGTGATGTTATCGCAATATTGGATGATAAAGATCTGGAGCTAGAGCATCTTAAACTGCGTAGTCAGCGAGAGAAAGTTCAGAGAGAGTACCGCGAAGCCTTGGCCAAGTATAATAAGACTCAAGTAAGAATACTCAGTGCGCAAGCCGAGCAGATAGATGCCGACATTAGCCTTGTTAATGAACAGCTGGCCCGTACTCAAATAATCGCTCCTTTTGACGGCATTATTATTGATGGTGACCTTACTCAGTCTCTTGCTTCACCGGTGTCACGTGGTGAACTGCTATATAAGATCGCACCGCTGGAAGGCTACCGGATTATTTTAAGAGTGGATGAAAAAAATATTCTACAGGTACAAGACGGTCAGAAAGGGCTATTGGCGCTAGCCAGCTTACCGGGTAAAACAATGCCAATGAAGATCGAAAAGATTACGCCCGTTGCACAAACCGTAAATGGCCAAAATACGTTTCGTGTCGAAGCTAGCCTCGAAGAAAAACAAGCGCTCATGCGTCCGGGGATGCAGGGGGTCGCCAGAATCGACACAGGTAAAGCCACCTATATTTGGTTATGGACTCACGATTTGATCGATTGGTTAAGATTATGGTTTTGGTCCTGGAGGCCGTAGTGAATAGTCGTTATTAGTCGTTGTTAAGAGCCATTACTAAAGATAAACCTTACTCAAGACAAAGCGTACTTTAAACAATAAGCGAAAAATGACGGAACATAGAGGGAGCTGGTGTGACTGAAGCGATATTTAGTGCTTTTTGGTACCGTGTGGCAGAGCTAAAACCAAAGCTACGCCATCAGGTGCGCTTTCATCGTCATGAATACAGAGGCGAAATTTGGTACGCCCTTGAAGATGCATCCTCTGGTCGTTATCACCGCTTTGGCTTGAGCGCTTATCAAATTATTGGCCGAATGGACGGCGAGCGTTGCCTTAATGATATTTGGGATTCCCTAAATAACCGGCTTGATGATGACGTTCCCAGTCAGGATGAAATTATTCAACTCTTGGGGCAGCTGCATGCGGCAGACCTACTGTTATGTGACGTGCCCCCCGATGCAGAAGAAGTACTATTGCGCAATAGTGAGCGTAAGCTGGGTAAACTTAAAAGCAGGTTAGTTAACCCTGTTGCGCAACGTATTCCGCTTTGGGACCCAGATCGTTTTTTGGGGCGTATCTCGCCTTGGTTTCGTTGGTTGAATCACTGGACAATTGCCCTTGCAATTATAGCTTTGCTGGCGATTTCGCTGATGCAAGCAGGCGTACATTGGCATGAGCTCAATCACCACATACTCACCCGCAGTTTAGAGCCTTATAATCTGCTTGCTCTCGGTCTTATTTATCCCCTGGTTAAGTGGCTTCATGAGTTGGGGCATGGCATTGTAGCGAAATTAGGTGGCGGCGAGATTCATGAAATGGGCATCATGTTCTTGCTCTTTATGCCTATTCCTTATATTGATGTGAGTTGCTCGACGGCTTTTCATTCCAAGTACCAACGTATGATGGTGAGTGCCGCAGGTATTGTCGTTGAGCTGGTTCTGGCATCTTTGGCCTTATTATTGTGGATTGAATTACAACCTGGTTTTTTTCGAGACGTGGCTTTTAATGTTGTGTTAATTGGTAGTGTTTCATCCTTGTTGTTTAATGGAAACCCTTTGCTGCGTTACGATGGTTATTTTGTCTTGTCGGACGCCATCGCTATACCTAACCTCTATCAGCGCGCCAGTCAGTATATGTACTACTTGTGTCAGCGTTATTTGTTTGGTGTTAATGTTAGTGTCTCGCCTGCAACAGCCCAAGGAGAGGCCGGTTGGTTTTTCTTCTATAGCATTGCGTCTTTTATTTATCGCATTACTTTATTGTGGTTCATTATCTGGTTTGTGGTAGATAAAGCCTTCTTCCTCGGAATTGTATTGGCGCTATGGTTATTTACTGCCCAAATAGTCATGCCGATTTTCAAAGGCATACGCTTTGTGTTGGCCGATAGTCGTATCGACCAGCAACGAATACGCGCCTTAACCGTCAGTAGTTCCTTATTGCTGATTCTTGGGCTTTGTTTATTTGTGGTTCCCGCACCATCCTCTACCCACGCTATGGGGATTGTGGATATACCTGAAGACGCGCAGTTAAAGGTAGGTGTAGACGGTTTTTTAAGCGAGTTAATTGCAGCGCCCAGCAAAGCGGTGAGCGCAAACGAACCTATTATTCGGGTCGAAGATGTATTACTGCCTGCGCGAGTAGACATATTAAAAGCCAGGTTGAAAGAAGTGAAGGCGCGTTACACCGCTTATAGAGTGACTGATCGTGTTCAAGCAGAAATAGTAAAAGAAGAGCTCGTGCGAGCGCAGGCAGATTTTGACTTTGCGCTTGATGATTTGGATGCCACAACCTTAAGAAGTCCAAAGCAGGGTGATTTGGTTATTTTTTCTCCCGAGGACTTGCCAGGACGGTTTGTAAAAAAAGGCGATTTAATCGGATATGTACTAAGTGCCTCTAAATCACCTGCTAGGGTTATAGTCAAGCAAAATGACATAGGGCGGGTGCAGCAAGGTGTCACGGCTGTTGAAGTCAGACTGCCTGGCAATATGGGGGTGGCCTTGGAGGCAAAAGTGATACGACATTACCCAGAAGCAACCGACTTATTACCTGCAGCCGCCTTGGCGACGATTAATGGCGGGCCTATTGTTGTGGACCCTGGTCAAACGGATGGATTGCGTGCATTAGAAAAATTCTTTCAAGTGGATCTTGAAATCATCAATGATACGGTAAAGGTCCCGATTGGTAGTCGGATATACGTTCGTTTCTATCATAGCAGTGAGCCAATGGCTTACCAGTGGTATCGAAGTCTACGTCAGCTATTTCTGAAAAATATCGAAGTATAAGTATAAGTATAAGTAGAGTTGATAAAACGACCGTCACTTCCGCGCACAAGGTGAATTGCGAAGCAAGAAAGCGCGCCTTGGGATGGGCGGGAAGCTATCTCTTAGGTGATGTCTTATCAGGCTTAATGACGTTATCTCTACTGATACTAATTTTACAAAGCCAGTCAGATAAACTCGCTTATGATTACATAGCCCTCAACACACTCTAGCTAGACACATCACGTAACACATGCCTTTACCTCCCTCACAAATCGCATTCCTAAAGCGCAAAACGTAACCAGTTTATAACGGTTGAATCTCTATTCTCTGACTAAATTCAATACGTCATTCTAATGGCATGCTGGAATATGGGCATGCCGGGAATATACGATTGTTGAATCTGGTAGAGGTAAGATTTATGGACGCGGTTGCATCGTTAAAACCTGGCGTATTGCTGGGTGAGTATCCACAAAAACAGGATAGCGCTATTGGCAGCTTTGAGCAAGGTATTGCGCGCTTTGTTGGCAGTCTAAAAGACCGGCTCACGCGTCAGAAATATCACCCTCAATTTATCGTTCCTCAGGTTAATGCTTACTCAGATGAACTCGCAAGGCTCTCGGAACAAGAACTAGATTTGTATATCAGTCAATTGCGTGCCGACTTAAACCGACAGGGTTTACAAGACTCATTAATTTTTCGCTCTTTCGCGACCATTCGAGAGGTGTCTCAAAGAGTCACTGGTAAGCGGCACTTCGATGTGCAGCTATTTGGTGGCTGGCTGATGATCAATGGCATGATTGCTGAAATGGAAACAGGGCAAGGTAAAACCTTAACGGCTTCTCTGGCATCGTGTACCGCAGCGCTCGCAGGCATTCCTGTGCACGTGATTACCACCAATGACTATTTGGCCTCGCGCGATGCCAAATTGATGCGGCCTATTTATTCAAGAATGGGTTTAAGTGTGGGCCTTATTGTTGAAGGTATGGCCACCGCCGACCGTCAACACGCCTATCGCTGTGATATTACCCATGCTTGCAATAAACAACTCGCATTTGATTATTTAAGAGATCGAGTAGAAATGGGCGAGGAGACGGGGCAAACGCAACTCAAATTCAAACAAATACGTGACCAGCAACAAGGCGGCTCCAAACTTTTGCTGCGGGGTTTGTGTTTTGCCATCGTCGATGAGGCCGATAGTGTACTGATCGATGAGGCGCGTACCCCTCTTATCTTGTCAAAAGAGTGCCCTAATGTAGAGCAAGAACAGGTTTATCACCAAGGCATGGCGCTCATTTCCAAGCTGCAAGAAGAGATGGACTTTACCCTGAATATCCAAACCCGTAACGTCGAGTTAACAGAAGCGGGAAAACAGCATCTGGCAGAATTTGTGGAGCCTCTCTCCGGTTTTTGGCAAGGCCGTAAACGTCGGGAATTAATTGTCAAACAGGCGCTGACGGCTAAATACCTTTTTGAAAGAGATAAGCATTATTTGGTGAAGGATGACAAAGTTCAAATTGTTGATGAAAACACCGGGCGGGTGATGGCAGATCGATCCTGGGAACAAGGTTTACATCAACTGATTGAAGTAAAGGAAAATTGTAAGCTAAGCGCCCCAAAACAGTCATTGGCCAGAATCAGTTACCAACGTTTCTTCCATCGTTATCTGCGTCTAGCCGGCATGTCAGGAACGGTAAGTGAAGTTTCAGGTGAGTTGGGGGAAGTATATGGTTTGAGAGTAAAACAGGTCCCCACTAATACGCCTTCCAAACGCAAAATTTTCCCCCAGCGTGTATATGTCAATTTAGAGAAAAAGAAAATTGCCTTGGTTAAGCGCATTCAAGACATTCATCAACAAGGAAGACCTATATTGATAGGCACATGCTCAGTTGCCGCATCTGATGACTTGAGCCGCCTATTATCCGTGCATAGCTTAAAGCATAAGGTCTTAACCGCGCGGCAAGATAAGCAAGAGGCAGAAATTATTGCGCAAGCGGGGCGTCTTGGTAGTATTGTGATTGCCACTAATATTGCCGGAAGAGGCACCGATATTGAACTGGGGCCGGGTGTTTCGGCTTTAGGGGGCTTACACGTCATCGTTACCGAACGGAATATCGCGCAGCGGGTTGATCGACAATTGTATGGCCGTACAGCCAGGCAGGGCGACCCGGGGAGTGTCGAGACATTTTTGTCTTTGGACGATGTCCATATGGGCTTGTATTACGCCGGTATCCTACTTCGACTATTTGCAAAACTAACGCTTGGAAAGCAGATGTTGCCCACAAAACTAGGCGAGTTAGTTTCACGTAGGCCACAACGTAAGCTTGAACAGCAACACCGTTTGGCCAGAATGAAGCTATTAAAAGCAGACCAGCAACTTAAAAGAAAGCTGGCATTTTCAGGCGGGCCTGAATAGTTATGTCGATAGCCAACTTTTTTTATTCTAAAAACTTGAGAATTGTGGGTAAGCAACTAACTTTAAAGGCTGGTGAAGTAAAATTTAGACAGGGCATCATAATGGATTTTGAAAACCTGATTAAAGCAGAAAGAAAAACAAAAACAACAATAAAAAATATTATACTTAAAATTACGACCAGCAGTGTGCTTGCCTGTGCTTGCTCTTTCCCTCTGTACGCGAATGATAATTTAGAATTCGACTGCCTGATTGAACCTGATGTATCGGTTGAACTCAGTAGTTCTGTTGACGGAATAGTCGAGTCTATTCTGGTGAATAAGAGTGACTTTGTCGAAAAAGGTCAGGTGTTGGCCAGGTTGGAGTCATCAGTGGAGCAGGCAACCGTTTTGTTGGCGAAGATAAAGGCTAGCAGTGACGACGACATTGAAGCCAAACGAACCAAGTATTCATTTGCCAAAAAACAAAAGACCCGTGCGCAAAAACTCTATAAGAAACATGCCATTTCAATTGATGAAAAACAAAAAGTCGAGACCGAAGTTCAGCTGGCTTGGTATGAATTGGAAAAGGCCAAAACCAATAAGCGTTTAGCAGAGCTGGAGCTAAAGCGTGCTGAAGCCAACCTGGCAAAGCGGACTATCAGAAGCACCATCACCGGGGTGGTGGTAGACCGTTTGTTGGAACCAGGCGAGTCTGTTGATGATAGACCTATTCTAACGCTAGCCAAAATTGACCCCTTACGCGTTGAACTTATCGCCCCTGCCAGACTGTTCGGGCAAACCGAACCCGGTATGACAGCTCTTGTCTTTCCTGAATTTCCGATAGGTGCCCAGTATGAAGCCGTGGTGGGGCAGGTAGATAAGATCGTGGATGCGGCTAGTGGCAGCTTTGGTATCAGTCTGACCTTACCCAACCCAGACTTAAAAGTGGTGGGGGGGCTAAATTGCAAGTTGAGTTTCAATAAACAAAAAGCCTCCGCTGCTGTAGTTGGTTATCTCGAAAAATGAACACCAAGACTAAGAACTAAAAGGACACTGTTTTTTAGCCTGTTTCTTTAGCAGCAAAGTAGTATTAAACAGCCCTAATATCGAATGACCTCATAGAAGGTATGAACGATGGGTAGGAAGAAAAAAGTAGCTGCGCCACCTTCAATTAAACTTGAAGAGCTCGAACCTCGTATTCTCTTTTCTGGCGGCATCGAAAGCGTTTTAGCCGGCGATGCGATGGTTGATGCCATTCATCAGAATATAGATGACGATGCTGCACTGGTCGACTTATCCCTTCAGGAAGCGACCGCCTCAGATAATCAAGATCTTGTACAAAGCCGCGAGCTGGTGTTTGTCGATACCCAGGTTGAAGACTATCAATCTTTGCTGGATGACATACTGGAACAAGCGGATGAAGATCGTCAGATCGAAATCGTGGTGTTGGATAGTCAGCGCAATGGCATACAGCAAATCACTGAGACCCTAACGCAATACGACCAACTTTCCGCCATCCATCTTATTTCTCACGGCTCCGAAGGCTCACTGCAAGTGGGCAGTAGTGATATTGATCAATTTACCCTCGAAGCCAATGCAAATGCGATTAGCTCATGGCAGAGCGCACTCACCGCTGAGGCGGATATCTTATTGTACGGTTGCGACTTGGCTGGAGATGAAACCGGTGAAAACTTTGTTAATACCCTAGCTGAGCTCACCGGCGCTGATGTGGCGGCGAGTGATGATTTAACGGGTAGCGAGGCGCAAGGTGGAGATTGGGACTTAGAATACAAAGTGGGGGAAATTGAATCTGAACTTGCAATAAGCGAGCAGGCACAAGCTGAGTGGGAGAATGTATTGGCAGCTCCTGTAGCGGATGCCACCTCGACCGGCACCAGCACTGGCGGCAGCATCAGCATATCGCATACGGTTTCCGGTAGTAATCGTTTAATGCTAGTAGGTGTCTCGATAAACGAAACATCTAGCGAGTCGGTATCTTCCATCACCTACAACGGTGAGAGTTTAACGTTTGTAGGCAGCAGTGAAACTGGGGATGCCCGCGTTGAGATTTGGCAATTGGTTGCGCCTGACCTAGGTACCTATGACGTTGATATCGTATTTAGTGGTTCGACTGACGGCAATACTGCTGGCGTCATGACCTTTACTGGCGTGGATCAAAGTGATCCACTGAGCACTTTTGCCTCGGGCAATGGCTCGTCGGAAAGTTCAGGTTTAGTTAAGATTAGCTCGGCGACCGACGAGTTAGTCTATGGTGTTATTGCTATTGATGATGCGACAGATTACGACGTCTCTGTGGGGGCAGGTCAAACAGAGGACTGGGATCTGCACAATTCAGACGTCAATGGTGGAGGCAGTACGGAAGCAGGTGCTGCGACCGTCGGGATGACCTGGTCATGGAGTGGTAGTGACGATTGGGCTGCCGGAGGCGTATCGATTAAAGCTGCAGGTACCGAGACGACCTTTGCCATTGATGCTACTACAAGTATCTCAGAAGAGTTGACCGAAACGGCTACGTTCACTGTGACTCTAGGAGGTGTTGCCGTGACCGGTGGCGATACCGCCAGTGTGGATATCAGCGCTAGTGGTTCCGCTGTCTCAGGTACTGACTACGATAACTTTATTTCAGCCATCTCCACAGCCGCAGATGCAACGACAGGTGTCAGTTTTGATGGTGTCGATACTTTGACCTTTGACAGCACATTTAATGGCGGTACCGGTGAAGGCGACTTTACCTTCACGGTTGATGCCATTGATGACCAGGCAGTTGAGGGCTCGGAAACTATAGTCGCGACCTTATCAAATGCAAGTGTGACCACGGGAACAGTAGAAATATCAAACACAGTCAGTGATTCATTCACTGAAGCCAGTGATACTGCAATAACGTCTCACACGCCATCTAACGGTCAACAATGGACCGAAGTCTATGACAACAGCTCGGCTGGCACAGATGCGACCATTAACGCCTCTACTGACGCCATTCATGGCGGCTCTAGTGAAAATTCGGTCGGGCAAGCTTATGCAGCAGGTCCATCTCCAACCAGTGTTGACCAGACGATCAGTTTCACGGTGTCCACTATTGAGACCGATAGTGGAACCAAACCTATTGGCCTGTTTGGGCGTTGGGTAGATAGTGACAACTTCTATTATTTACAAATTCTACCAAACAGTAATGGTCAAGATAGCATCCAGCTTTCAAAAATGGAGGATGGGGTTAGAACGGTGCTGGCAAGTGTCGATGCCACCATCGCAGATGGTGATACCTTCATGCTCGAGATTACCGATGCCACTAAGAAAATTTTCCATAATGGTAGCGAGGTACTCAGTGACACAGATAATGCCCTGACCGCTGCCGGAGAGTGGGGCATGTACTTTGGTGATGTCAACGGTAGTGCTGGCGGCGGACATCTTCGTACGACTTGGGGGGTCGATAATTTCCTGGCCGAAGATTCTGGTAATACTTCTAGTGCAACGGTCAATATTACTGAAACCGACTTCAACGAAGGTATTGCTGTTTGGGCTGAAAATGGTTCGACTTCCGCTGAAACTAATACCTGGAATGGCAGTGCATTTGGTACTGAGTCGTCTATCACGAGTACCGGCGAATGGAGGATCATTCAAGGCGCGGATTCCAACACGCGTGACGAGACCATTGTGGTGGGTATTGATAGCAACGGTGATGTCAATGGCCAAATGTGGAACGGCAGTAGCTGGAGTGCTCTATCTATCAATCAAATGGGCTCTGTCAGCGAGACTTATTGGTGGGGGGCTGATGTCGCCTATGAATCGCAAAGTGATGATGCGGTCATGGTTTGGAATGACGATAGCCAGTCTGCTGGCGATAAGCTGCGTTTTAGTGTCTGGGACGGTAGTTCGTGGACTAGTCCTGCCTCTATCTCCGCCTATGCCGGAAGTGAACCGCAGAACGTTAGCATTACCTCCAATCCAAATTCTGATGAAATGGTGCTGGTGGTGACCGATACCAGTGCCGATGATTATGTACTGGTTTGGGATGGTTCCAGTTGGGGTGATGCGGTCATGCTCGATTCGAGCGGGACCAGTGAAAGTGACCAAAGTAGTGCTTCTGTCATTTATGAACAGCAGAGTGGCCATGCCATGGTGGTCTATGGCAAGAACTCTGATGCCAATGCTTATTATCGTACCTGGAATGGATCGAGCTGGAGTACCGAGAGTACGCTTACCGCAGCTGCTGGTGTTTCGTCTGAGCTGGCTTGGTCAACATTGGCTGCCGACCCTAGCAGCGATCGTATTGTCTTCGGGGGACTGACTTCAGGGGGCTCATCGGCAGATGTGTGGCTGAATGTTTGGGATGGTTCTTCTTGGGACACCGCCTTAAAAGTCGAGTCCAGTGCTGAAGGTTCTACCTACCCTAACTTGGCTGTTGCTTTCGAAAGCCAGTCAGGCCAAGCTTTGGCGACTTATGGTGAAGATGGTCAGAATACTGTTCGTTATCGTACCTGGGAATCAGGTAGTGGTTGGTCTTCTGAGCAATCCGGGCCCAATATTGGCAATGGTTCAAACTCCATGACCCTCGATTCAGATCCACTTACGGATCAAATTATGTTATCGGTGCAGGATAGTGGTAGTGATGTCAGTTTTGTTTTATGGGATGGCTCTTCTTGGGGAGCACCAAGCCAGCAGGAATCCGATTCTGGTGAAACCAAAAACCAGCCTTTCGTATTTCTTTGGGACCAGAGGAATGATATTGCTACCGCCACGGTAGTTAATCAGAGTTTGACTGTTGCAGAAGGTGCCAGTAATACCGCACTGAGCTTAAGTGACCTTCAAAGCACTGACACTGATACCAGTGATACTGCATTGATTTACACAGTAGGCGACGTTACCAATGGTTCCTTAACTATCAATGGTAGTGCCTGGGTGGCGGCTAGCAACGATACTTTCACTCAGCAAGATATCATCGATGGCAATGTGCTTTATTCACATGATGGTTCCGAAACTACCATTGATAGTTTCGCATATACAGTAGAAGACCCGACCGGTAACCAGTTAAGCGGGCAAACCTTCAACATTACCGTGACACCTGTTAATGAGGCGCCAACTTTCTATATGGGAGACGGGGTCATTACCACGGCGATTGGCTCTGGTGTTGATGAAGGCCAGAGCGTCACTGTGCAGGCGGACGGCAAAATTTTGGTGGCGGGCAATAGCTACAATGGAACAGATTACGACTTTGCCCTGACACGCTACAACACTGATGGCACTTTGGATACCAGTTTCAGCACAGATGGCATACTCACCACCGACCTAGGGGCGACCCCCGACTATGGCTACACTGTCACCGTTCAGGATGACGGTAAAATTCTGGTGGCTGGCCAGAGCCACAATGGCAGCAATTATGACTTTTCACTGGTGCGCTACAACGCTGACGGAACCCTGGACACCAGCTTCAGTGGCGACGGCAAAGTTACCACGGCCATCACGAACTATGATCGTGTTTTCAGCGTTACCGTGCAGTCTGATGGCAAGATACTGGTGGCAGGTGACACTCATGATGGCACTGATTATGACTTTGCCTTAGTGCGCTACAACACCGATGGCACGTTGGACACCAGTTTCAGTGGTGATGGTATACTCACCACCGCCATTGGTGCAGGCAACGACTACGGTTACAACATGACGGTGCAGACCGACGGTAAAATCCTGGTGGCGGGCTACAGCCACAACGGCACTGATTACGACTTTGCTCTGGTACGCTACAACACCGACGGAACTCTGGATACTAGCTTCAGCGCTGATGGCATGCTCACCACGGCAATCAGTACAGGCAACGACATCGCATACAGTGTCACTCTACAGGACGACGGCAAGATCTTAGTGGCAGGTTATGGCACCAATGGTGCCAACATCGACTTTGCTCTGGTACGCTACAACACCGATGGCAGCTTGGATACCAGCTTTAGTGGCGATGGAATGCTCACGACTGATGTCGATTCAAATGCCGACACAGCCTTCACCGTTATGGTGCAGTCTGACGGTAAAATTCTAGTCGCGGGTAACAGCTTTAACGGCGTGGATTACGACTTTGCGGTGGTACGCTACAGCGCTGATGGCACCTTGGATACCAGCTTCAGCGATAACGGTATGCTGACTACCGCAGTCGGAGCAGGAGCTGACAACGCCTACAGTGCCAGTTTGCAGGCGGATGGCAAAATTCTACTGGCGGGGAGTGCAATTGTCGCCGGCAATACCGATTTTGCCCTGGTGCGCTACAACGCAGACGGTACACTGGATACAACTTTTGATTCAGAGCTAACCACTACCCTCGATGGTAATCCTACCTTCACCGAAGGTGGCGCGGCTGTTGTTCTCGATGCTGACGTCAATATTAGTGATACCGAGTTGGATGCTTTAAATAGCGGCCTCGGTAACTACGCTGACGCGAGCCTCACCTTGGGCCGTAACGGAGGCACCTCTGCCAACGATGTATTTGCGTTTAACGACGACAACGGCATCACCTTAAGCGGTGGCAATTTAATCAAGAATACTCAGGTCATTGCCACGTTCGATACCACTACTACACCGGGTGAACTGGTCATCAGTTTCACCGATAGCAATGGCGAGACTCCGACCTCCGCTGATGTGGACAACATTCTGCGTCAAATCACCTACGCTAACAGTTCAGATACGCCATCAGCCTCTGTGCAGATAGACTGGACATTTGATGACGGCAATACCGGAACACAAGGTAGCGGCGGAGCGCTTTCCACAGTTGGCAGCACTACGGTTAATATTACCGCAGTTGATGACACGGCGACTGTGGTAAATCAAAGTCTGACAGTAAGCGAAGGTAGCAGTAACATTGCTTTAACCCTCTCGGATTTACAATCCACTGATGTAGATTCGGCCGATGCTTCACTGATTTATACTGTCGGCGATGTTAGCAGTGGCACTTTGAGTATTAACGGCAGTGCTTGGGCGGCAAGCAGCAACGATACCTTTACCCAACAGGACATTATTGATGGCAATGTGCTCTACAGTCATGATGATAGCAATACCACCAGTGATAGCTTTAGCTACACGGTCGAAGACCCCGGGGGTAATCAACTAACTGGTCAGACCTTTTCTATCACGGTGACGCCGGTTGACGATGATACTGCGACTGTGGTTAATCAGAGTCTGACGGTGGCAGAAGGTGGGGCTAATACTGCTCTAACGCTATCGGATTTACAGAGCACCGATTCTGACACCAGTGATGTCACCCTGACTTACACCGTCGGCAATGTTACTAATGGCAGCTTAACGATTAACGGCAGCGCCTGGGCTTCAAGTAGCAACGATACCTTTACCCAACAAGACATTATCGATGGCAATATTTTGTATAGCCATGATGGTACGAACACCGCCTCAGATAGTTTTTCTTACTCGGTAGAAGACCCGACTGGCAACCAATTAGCAGGCCAGACCTTCAGCATCACCGTTACCCCAGTGGATGATGATACCGCGATCGTGGTCAATCAAAGTATCACCGTTTCCGAGGGCGCAACGAATACCGCTTTAACACTCACGGATTTACAAAGCACTGATACGGATACCACCGATACAGTTTTGATTTACACCGTTGGTAATGTTGGTAATGGCTCTTTGACCATTAACGGTAGTGCCTGGGCCGCCGGCACCAACGATAGCTTTACCCAGCAAGATATTATCGATGGCAATGTGCTCTACAGTCATGATGGCAGCAATACCACCTCAGACAGTTTTTCTTATTCGGTTGAGGACCCGACTGGTAATCAGTTAGCAGGTCAGACCTTCAGCATCACCGTCACTCCCGTGGATGACGATACCGCGACCGTAGTCAATCAGAGTCTGACTGTAGCGGAAGGGGCGAGCAATACAGCTTTAACGCTATCGGATTTGCAAAGCACCGATGCGGATACCAGTGATACCACCTTGATTTACACCGTCGGTAATGTCGGCAATGGCTCTTTGAGCATTAACGGCAGTGTCTGGGCCGCCAGTAGCAACGATACTTTTACCCAGCAAGACATCATCGATGGCAATGTCTTGTATTCGCACGATGGGTCAAACACGACTTCAGATAGTTTTAGCTACAGCGTTGAAGATCCAACGGGTAATCAGTTAAGCGGACAGACCTTCAGCATCACCGTCACTCCCGTGGATGACGATACCGCGACCGTAGTCAATCAGAGTCTCACCGTTGCCGAAGGTGCAACCAACACCACCTTAACCCTGACAGATTTACAGAGCACCGATGCTGATACCAGCGATGTCACCCTGATTTATACCGTCGGTAATGTCGGCAATGGCTCTTTGACCATTAACGGCAGCGCCTGGGCTTCAAGTAGCAACGATACCTTTACTCAGCAGGACATCATTGATGGCAATGTGCTGTATTCGCATGATGGCAGCAATACCACCTCAGACAGTTTTTCATATTCAGTCGAAGATCCGACCGGTAATCAGTTAAGTGGACAAACGTTTAGCATCACCGTTACGCCGGTGGATGACGATACCTCGACCGTAGTCAATCAGAGTCTCACAGTTTCCGAGGGAGCAACGAACACCGCGCTGACTTTAAGTGACCTGCAAAGCACCGATACGGATACCAGTGATGTCACCCTGATTTACACTGTCGGTAATGTGGGTAATGGCTCTTTGAGTATTAACGGCAGTGCTTGGGCCGCCAGTAGTAACGATACTTTTACCCAGCAAGATATAATCGATGGTAATGTGCTGTATAGCCACGATGGCACTAATACTATTAGTGACAGTTTTTCTTATTCAGTCGAAGACCCAACGGGTAATCAGCTGAGTGGTCAAACCTTCAGTATTACCGTGACGCCGGTGGATGACGATACCGCCACGGTCGTGAATCAAAGTCTGACGGTAGCTGAAGGCGTAAGCAATACAGCTTTAACACTCTCCGATTTACAAAGCACCGATGCTGACACTGGTGATGTCACCCTGATTTACACCGTCGGCAATGTGGGCAACGGTAGCTTAACGATTAATGGTAGCGCCTGGGCCGCCAGTACTAACGATACTTTTACTCAGCAAGACATCATCGATGGCAATATCCTCTACAGTCATGATGGCAGCAACACCACCTCAGACAGTTTTTCTTATTCGGTTGAGGATCCGACCGGCAATCAGTTAAGTGGACAAACGTTTAGCATCACCGTTACCCCGGTCGATGACGATACCGCCACCGTGGTCAATCAAAGTCTG
>Ga0105353_1000892_pt1 | contig 15926 bp, 9 predicted proteins | sample EN1Hudsemesocosm_2_FD_83657 | JGI IMG/M metagenome (GOLD analysis project Ga0105353, IMG submission 83657) | Methane-oxidizing microbial communities from mesocosms in the Hudson Canyon - EN10B Hudson Canyon | ecosystem: Environmental > Aquatic > Marine > Cold seeps | place: Hudson Canyon...
TTCCGCAATTATTGCTGATGTAAATGTTTTTAATTATCTTCTAAAGAATACCGGAGAGTCAAAGTCGGTCAAAAATGCGGGCTGTGTTGGGCTTCCATTAAAAATATATTTGGCATTTTCCCCGCACAAATATTCTGCTTCTTCAAACATTATTCGACTATTTGATGAAGGTGTAAAAAAGCTAAGAAGAAGTGGTGAGTTTGAACTGATTTTGGAAAAATATGGTACTGAACCTTGGTAAGTAGACATCACCCAACCAGACAATACTTCTTAGGCGAATTTAGTTCACTAAATAGTCTTTGAAACATCAGGAATCTAATCGATTGACGTCAGCTATTGGCATAAGCCTTTGCTGGTTCTATTGATCGGTGCAAACTTAATGCTCCTTTAGCCTTGAAGGAGCGTTATTGAGAAAATGCAAATCGCCACTAAAATAGCATGGAATAAAAACAAGCGTATTGGTCAATAAGCTCCCCTTAAAACCTTAACAAATTTGGTCTATTCGTGTTCGCATGGAAATGGACTACGATATCCGTGATTTGGCTATGTTTAACTTAGCTTTGGATAGTCAGTTGAGAGCAGGTGATTTACTCGAAATAACCGTCAGGGAAATTTTACGCGGCGAAGGCATCTTATCCAGGGCTCAAGTAGCACAATAGAAAATTAAACGCGTATTGTTCGTCAGAACAATAATTTCACTCTAAGAAACATGAGTTTGAAAACCTGTTTGTCCACACCACTATTTGCCACTCTAATAGGAAATATATTGCCGCTAAAGCTTCAGCGTCCAACAAATTTTTTAAATTGAATGAGTAATCGCGCTCTAATATGAAAGGCTCAAGAAGTTGCATGTTTTTATACATGTCGGTGCTTCATAAAAACGAAGGGGTTGAGGGCATATGTATAACTTGTACCTTTTCCATTTTTACTTGTGGCATAAAGTTTGCGTTTCAGTTGCAGATGTAGAAAAAGGGATATAGGCATGGAAATAAATTCGAATACTAATTTATATGTTCATCATCAATTATCTGATAATTACATATCAAAACAAAACCCAGGTGAAACTCTTGAAGCTACTCCTTATACAGGAACTGCCTTTGATAATGTGAGCCCGAATCCGCCGCCAGTTGGCAGCTACACAAGCCATGGATACTACGGTAAAGAGACAGCTAGTGTGAGTATAAATGAAAAGCTGACTTCTTTAATAAATGCAAAAGAAGAAAATCATACATTGCAAAGTTACGAATTGACGGATGGAAATATCGAGCTTTATGCAGAAAGTATGCTTGGCCATGCCGATGAGCATATAACCCAATCTACAGTTTCTGTTGGAGGATTTTTTGTTGCGCTAGAAACTACTTGGGGGCAAATTTCTAGGCCTTTTCCTCATTCTTCTCAACTTGCTCCGACAAATTTCGAGTTAGCTGAACTTGCTAAAGAGTTATATGACAAATCTCCAAGTAAAGCGACGCTTGAATCATTGTTAGATTCAGACGGCAATATGTCACACAATATTACCGATCAGTTGCTTGCGGAATCAGGTGGTGACTTTTCAATTTTTGTTGAGACGTTAGAAGGGGTATTTGGCGACCTGGTTTCTGTTGAACAATTTTCTGAAGGTGAAGGTCCTACCTATGCAGAGAGTCATTTATTACTCAATAGAGCAACGTTTGAAGATTTTGTCACTAGCCAAACCGATCAAATGCACAAAGTTAAATCTTATTATGAAAGCTTTGATGATGAAGTAGCTAAACAGAGGGTGCTTGGTGGAAGCACGTATAATACGCTACAACTAACAGGTAACAATAGTGAACCCTTTCTGAAAACTTATGATGACATTTCAAAAATAAGTTAAGAAAAGATATAGAAGTACATATGGACTTATACTGCCTGATAATCAGCGATAGGATGTCGTAATTTAACCTTTAATTGGCGTTGTATTTTATCTCACTGCGGTCCCGCTTTTTATAAAAGTGAAGCCTGATTTATCTTGTCTTTTCCTTTTTGGGGATCAGGCGGAGAAAATAATTCAAGCAAACTTCTACGTTCGAGCCAGTTCATATTAAGTAGGCGCTATATCCGATTTGGGACTCAGGTTGTGCGCATATTTCACAATGTGACGAGCATACAAATCACTCAAAATATTAAGAGTTATTCTCGCACTTAAACTACGTTTCCCTAACGTCCTTTTGTTTGATTACGCTGGAATCTTGTCAGCTCTGCGAAACAAAGCTGCCCCGATAATGTTGCTATTTAATGATGTCTAAATCGACAATTATTTAGCAATATTCTAGATCACCTGATGTTAGTTATTGGCACCAAGAGGCTAGTTAGTGGTATTTCGAGACACGCAAGACTGTTTCTCTCAGTGGCTTCGATCAGCGGTAATATGACATTGGCACTAGAGAGGATCAGACTATTTAAATGTATGAACGCCTACAGCTGGGCGTTCGTGTCTGCGCAGGTTGTGAGTAATAAATTGTCGTTGCTTACTGATAAACCATATGAACGAAACTCTATAGGTTTACCCGTTTTATTGTATTTAAGGCAAGGAATGGAATAAACGTTTTACCGCACCTTGGGCGCTTGAGATTAAAGTGCCAAATTAATGATACAAAGAAACTAATAACACAGATTATTTGACTTTTCAGTGGTTAGATATTCCATTATCTAGCGTCTATACTGATACTGATACTGAATTCTTATGAGTGCTCGGAGGTGATATGAATGTCCCCAATGTAAATAGGATAATTTTATTACTACTCATTATTGCTCATTCAACTTTGGTCTGGAGTAGTGAGGGTACAACTGAGAAAAAAAGTTGGTTATCCTTAATTGGGGTAACTATATGGATCCCAGTGTCATTAAAGACTTTGAAGCAAAATTCAATGTGACGGTTACCCAGCCTATCTATTCTAGCTCTGATGATCGCGATGAAAAAGTCGTGCAAAGCGGGGGTAAAGGTTATGACGTTATTGTCATGGGGTCCAAGGACCTTCGCCGCTATGTTCAACGTGAATGGATCATCCCTCTCGATACATCAAAAGTGCCAAACCTTAAATATGTTGGCGAACGCTTTAGAAAAATTCTCCCTATAGTTGAAAAATATGCCGTGCCTTATATGTGGGGTACAACAGGCATCATATATCGAAATGATTTAGTTAAAGAAAAAATTACGAGTTGGAAACAGTTTTATCAACCCAAAGAGTACCTGAGAGGGAAAATTATGGTGCTTGGGGCCAACCGGAATGCCATTGGGTTCGGGTTGAAGTCATTGGGGTTCTCGTTCAATAGCGAAGATAGTCAAATTTTGGCAGAAGTGGAAAGATTACTCTTAGCCCATAAACCTTATGTTCATACCTACGGCAATCTAAAGGTGAAGAAAGAATCGGGTATTATTTCTGGTAAGGTATGGATGGGTATGACCTACAATGGCGATGCTTTAGGGCTTAAGAAGTTCCATTCAAACCTTACCTATATCGTGCCAAAGGAAGGCGGCGTGTACTGGGTAGATCATTTAGCGGTAATGAAATATTCTCAGGAGCCTCAACTGGCCCTCGATTTCGTGAACTTCCTACATAAACCAGAGATAGCTGCTCGCTCGTCTATCTATCTCAATAGTGCAACACCCAATTTGCGTGCCAAACAACTCTTACCTAAAAGCTTTTTGGAGAATTCTGTGATTTATCCGTCTGAGGAGGCACTGGCGAACTCGGAAGTCGTGGTGCCGCTGCCGCCAAGGGTTCAGAAAAAATATAATACCATCTACTCAAAATTAGTAGACTAAAACATTGTGAAACATGCTCTAAGTGAAAGTGAGTCTAGCTCTACAATAGCGCTTTATAGCGATGTTAACTGCTGTAAGGTTTCAGTAATCCCAATAAGCGACTCTTGTGAATTTACAAAGTAAAATTTTATTGATCTTAACCCCCATGATAGTTTTGCCCCTGTTGGGGCTTGGCTGGATAGCCTATGAACGCCTTCGCATCATCGCTGAGAAAAATTCACACGAACAAATGAAAACGATGCTCGAACAAGTGGCTTTGAATATCGATTCAAACTTAAATACCTCTCAAGCAAATGTCGAACTGTTTTCTAGTTCCAATTTGATCAGAAACTATATGCTAGCAAATGAGGATGAACGCTATGGTTTGCTTCAGCTTCCCTTGCTCAAGCTCTTTTCCAGTTACCACAAAACGTATCCTGAATATTATGAAATTAGGGTGTTATTGTCAGATGGCTACGAAGACACCAGATACACAGAGGGCGTTTCACCGAACGTTACAGAAGATGAGAATGATACGGCTTATTTTAAACGACTGCGCGACATTGATACTCCTGCTTACAGTACACTATTTTGGAATTTGGATAACGAGGAATATGCGTTTCTAATTGCCCAGAAACTTATGTTTGTCGACACCGGGGTAGATGACTCAACAGAGGTTGAGCCCTCACTTAGAGGTTACTTGGCTGTGACACTGCGTTTGGACTTTATAAAGCATCAGGCACAAAATAGCCGGTTTGGTAAAGCGGGATTTATCTTTTTTACCAATGAACATGGCAAGATATTGTTCGATCGGGAAGATCTGAAACTGCCTCCTGTCTTACCCAAAGCCCTTTTTTCCTCTTTACAAAAACAGATTAATACCGAGTCTGTTCTGACTCTATCTCTAGAGCAACAATCGATCTTGTTTAAAGGAAAGAAGTTACATCCTCAACTATTTGTATTTGCCGCAGTGCCGGAGCAAGAGTTACTTGCAGAGAGCCATTTTTTGGGATGGATTGTTACGGGCATAATTATACTTGCAATTGTCCTCACGCTTAGTTTGCTTTTTTCCGTGCTTAATTACTTATTGATTCGACCAATCCACGAGTTGAGTATTACTTCTGAAAAGATTGGACGCGGTGATCTCGGGCATTTAAAGGAGGGGGCCAGTGGCAAAGAAAAAGAGTTACTACAAAGTAAGGATGAGCTCGGCGTACTAGCCAGAAGTTTCAATGAAATGGGGCTGGCTATCCTCGAAAAGATGGAAACGATCGAAGCATATAGCCTCTCCATGGAAGAGAAAAATGAAACTCTACGCCAAATGGATCAACTTAAGGATACATTTCTTGCCAATACCTCGCATGAACTGAGAACGCCTCTTCATGGAATCATAGGGTTGACTGAGTCATTAATTGACGGAGCCGCAGGCCCCTTGCCTAGAATAGCCAATGACAACCTTGTGATGATTGTTTCAAGCGGTAAACGGCTAGCTAATCTGGTGAACGATGTTTTAGATTTTTCTAAAATGAAGAATCATGACTTGCAGCTAAAGCGCAAAGCAGTGGATGTGAGAAGTATTACGGATGTCGTTTTTGCTATCTCGAAACCCCTAATCGGCCTAAAACCTGTGAATCTGATCAATGACCTTCCAAAGGATATTTCTTTGGTGGATGCAGATGAAGAACGATTAGAGCAGGTATTGCTTAACCTTGTTTGTAACGGGATTAAATTTACAAATAAAGGGTCGGTAAGGGTGACTGCTGAAGTAATAAGCGAAAGCCGCATAAGTGCATCATTGTGTGGTGGTGAGGAGTCGCAATGGCTAAAGATTAATATATGCGATACAGGAATTGGTATTCCAGCAGAAAAGTTAGAAAAGATTTTTGACCCCTTCGAGCAGGTAGATGGTTCGACGGCCAGAATGTATGGGGGAACAGGACTGGGGTTGACCGTAACCAAGCAGTTAGTCGAGTTACATGGAGGAGAGCTTGAAGTGGAAAGCACTGAGGGTCTTGGCTCGGTATTTTCCTTGACGCTTCCGATTAAGAAGCACGCAATTTCAAAGCAATCCAGCGCCCAAGTAAAGCAGCAACAATTGGCTCAAACCCAAGGCACAAAGACCCCGATTTTCTACGATGGGGAGCAAGGAAGGGAAGTCGTAAAAGAATCGACGTCAGACAAGCTGGCAATTGATAACCAAAACGGTAAAACCATTTTGGTTGTCGATGATGAACCGGTGAATGTTCAGGTATTAAAGAATCAGTTAACCTTGAAAGGTTATACAATATTGACTGCTCAGGACGGGTTTCAGGCCTTGGAAATGTTGGAGCGTAGGGTCGAAGAGCGTAAACCAATAGATCTGATCTTACTGGATTTAATGATGCCTCGCATGAGCGGCTATGAAGTGTGCCAAAAGGTGAGGGAACAATTTGATATTGATACCTTGCCGATTGTAATGGTAACCGCGAGAAATCAAGTTGTTGACCTTACAAACGGGTTTGAAGCCGGGGTCAATGATTACATGGTGAAGCCCTTTAGAAAGGAGGAGCTTTTAGCGAGGGTAGGTGTTCATATTAAAATTAAAGATGGTATTAAAGCGGTCAAAGAAAAAGAACGCTTACAGGTGGATATCATGTTTAGCAAAATTCGGGAGAAGCAGCAGGAAGAGCACCGTGAGGTGATGGAACATAAAAATCAGCAGCTATCATCTATGAATATAGAATTACAGACTGCTCTCGTTGACCTGAAAACGACTCAGAATCAACTTGTGCAGTCAGGCAAAATGTCAGCTCTGGGAAGCCTGGTAGCGGGGGTGGCCCATGAAATCAATACGCCTATTGGTAATGGCATCACCATGTCTTCGCAATTGAAAGTGAGTACGGAAGAGATTGAAAAGTTATATGAAGCGGGAAAAATGACACGCGAAGATTTAATTGATTATCTTGATCTGTGCAGTGAGGGAAACAGCCTTATCCTAAATAATCTGATGCGGGCCGGCAAATTAGTGCGAATTTTTAAGCAGGTGGACGCGAATCAATTGGAGGAAAAGTCATTCATAATCAGGGTGAAGGAATATTTGGAAAGTATTCTGATAAGCATTGATCTCAATCAGCTTACTCTCACCGTGAACTGCAAGGAGACTTTAGAAATGGATACCTATCCTCTGGCGTTTGTTCAAGTGGTTACGAATTTGATTCTGAATTGTGCTCTGCACGGCTTTGCATCAGAGGACGAGGGGCATATTAAAATAGATGTCGAACAGCAAGAGAATCTAATTGATCTGAGAATCACTGATGATGGGAAAGGGATACCTGAAAAAGATTTGGGAAAAATATTTGATCCGTTCTTTACGACCAAGCGAGACAAGGGAATGACGGGATTGGGATTACATATTGTCTTTAACATCATCACCCAGAAAATGAAGGGGACAATTCGATGTGAAAGCAAAGAGGGGTTGGGTACAACCTTTATTATTCAGCTACCAATGTTCAAGGATTAGTCACAGTCCACGGATTTAATGGAACTCTTGTTATATGAAAAAATGAACGACATAACTCTTAGGCGCATCCGAATGAAGAGCACTGATTGTTCTATCCTAATATATACAATCTTATGAGCGTCCTATTTGCGGAGTGATTCAAACCACTCAACTAGATACTTCCGAGCGGATACTAAGCAGAAAAGGTTTGATATTCAAATATTGGTTCGCTAAGTTGATTTAAAGCGTCGAAAATCTAGCCGACCGATGTCAGCTTATGGCACCTAGTGCCATAAATTACCACCGCCTGAACGAATGAAGTTCGCCAATATGTCATATTATTTATCAACTGGTTTTCGAGAATTGTGAAGACTAAGCTGGACTTGTCTTACTTGGACATATGTCACACACCTTGGCTAATTTTTGGCGTTGAGCAGCGTGACAAATATTCGCCCTTGAGAGAAACTTTTTGTCCTGAAAGCGCAAACCCACACAACTCTTTCTTGTTATTGAAGAATGCTACTTCGAGGTCTTGGCCATCACCACTAACATGCCATGAACCTTCCTTAGTTTTGGGCGGGCATAGTAGTGTTGGACAGTTTGCTATTTTTATAGTGACAGGTTGTGGGGGTAAAACCCGTTTTATTTTATTGCCCGTAAGGGTTTTAGCTAATGCTTTTGCAGCCAACGTAGCAGGTGCAATAAATGGGAGTGGCTGTCCATCGTACTCTACGCAATCGCCTAACGCATATATTGCACAGCGACTCGTTTGGGAATATTCATCTACCACGATGCCTCTGGCAGTTAATAAACCGGAGTCTTTTGCCAGCTGAATATTTGGCGATAAGCCTATCGCGGAAATGATAACGTCTGGCAGAATGAAGGACCCATTCGACAAATACGCTTTCAATGTACCTTGCTTGCCCTCAACAATCTCATCAATAGTCGACTGAAAGTGCCAGTTCACACCATTTTTAGAAATAGCATGTTTGATCTCTGCGCCCAGCTGCTCGGGAATAACCTGTTCTAATGGCCAATTTGCTCTGTCAATTACATCAACTTGATAGCCATTGCTACTCAAATCGCTGGCAAACTCACAACCAACGAAACCTGCGCCAATGATGAGTATCTGTTTTTTGTCTTTGATCATTTCTCGAAACTGGGCATAGTCTTGCAGCGTATTCACCGATACAACGTTGCCAGCTGCACCAATTATTGGCAATTCTATGGGGCTAGCGCCAGTTGCAAGAATAAGGTTTTCATATGGTAGCTCAAAGGCTTCTTGGGTCTTATTGTCTGGACCCTTGGCGTGGCAAAGAATGCACTTATTCTCACTACTTATCTTAAGCACGGAAGTATATTCAAGTAAATCTGCATCAAGGTCACTCTTCAATGCGTCGAGTTGTTTCACGATGAGTTGTTCGGCAGATTTGTTCATCGAAAGTGCTTTGGATAGGTTCGGTTTATAGTAAGCTTGGATTGGATCTTGGCTCACTATGATGATGGGCGTTGTCTTATCGAGAGCACGAATCTCACGTGCCAATGTAAGGCCTGCGTGCCCCGCACCAATAATGATAATAGGCTTCATCGTGTACTCCATCTTAATGTTACTTAGGTTAAAAAGCTTAGCTTGCGTTTTGTACTTCTTGCATGGCAAAGTCATCTTTTCCCATCGCACAGTCAGGACATAACCAATCCTCTGGTATATCTTCCCAAGCCGTTCCAGGTGGAATGCCTTCTTCTGGAATACCAGCGGCTTCTGAGTACACGAATTCACACGTTAAACACTGCCATATCTTTGAATTACTCATACTTCTCAATCTCTCCATCGTATTGTGTTATTTGTTACGCGAACTAAGTTAGTTTGCTAGGATGCTTCATACATTGTATTTATATCGTCATTTCGCATTTTAAGAATGTCTTCACCTCGACTATATTTTTCACGCCACGCGACGGCTATTGGGTTTGACTCATCTTCAGTGATCTGACGAGGATGATATTTTCTCGCAAAAACAGGCAGTGCACTTTTCGCCAATTTCAACGAAATATTGGCGAAAAAACCTATCGCTTTAATTGCCTTGATAGGTGATGAAAAATACCCTTCTTTTTTGCACATCGGTTTATAGGCTTTCCATGTCTCGGTAACGATATGCAAAAGGGACTTGAGTATATTCCATTTTCGGTACCACTCATGTTGAGCATAAAAGTACTTATAAACATCGAATGCGACGGCGCCGTGTTCGACTTCTTCCACCTGATGCCATACCCACATTGAACGAATAACTGGATCGGCGTCTTTCATCCATTTGTCGTAGCCTTCAAGGATGATCATTCCGCCTAAAAATGTGAACGTTTCATAGCCCGCGACATAAGCAATTTGGGACTTTATCGAGTCTTGCGAGAGAGACTGTTCAAAGTGATCTTTGGCGCGTTTATCCAAAGCGTCTACTTCAGGATAGCGCTTAATCAAAAATTGATTGTAGTCGACGAAGTTTTTTGCATGATGGGCTTCTTGACCAATAATGGCTGACACCTCTTTCAATAATTTTGGATCTTTAATTTCTGGCCGAACGCTACGTAACGCACTCATTAAATAGCGCTCAAAATACGGAATATGCACACCTAACGCATTGATATATATTGAGAATAGAGGGCTGCTTCTACTCCACACAGGGTCCTGGGCTTCGATATTGGAATAGTCAAAACGCAAAGGCCTAACGACGATGTTGTCCATGGGATGCTTTGCGTGATCCATGGGAGGTTTTTCATTACCCATGGGTGTACGCGTTGAGTTATTCATTATCCTTCCTCCGAATTTAGTTAACGCTCTGAGTTAATTCGTCGCCTATAGAAAGCAGTGCGAATTGGTGTTGATTAATTAAACGAAAAATTTACAGACAAGAAACCAGACCAAGGTATGGTTTATTTCAATTATTTATCAAGGATGCGATGTCGTTATTGATCTAAGCTGGCGAACGGGTCGAAGGGTATAGTTGATAAAAAACCATACCTTTGTATGGTTTCAATTGACTTAATTACCTTGATACTCAGCAACTCATATAACTTCTTACCTTTTGGTCAGAAGTTAGCCGTTCAATATTGATAACGACGATGCGGGACTAAAGATGAGTGCTTACAAACAGCATGTGTTCAAAGACGAGTCAAAGAGGCAAGAGACCGAGCTAGTTCAGGAGTCGATTGTTAATGATCAACATACAGGTGATGAACATCAAATCGAAGGGCTAGAGACGACGTTCTTTGCGCAAAAAGAAGCCTTCGATCTAAACCCTCATCCTGACTATAAGGCAAGGCTGGCGAATTTAAAGATTCTTTATCGGCTAATAGATGACAATGCAGATAAACTTGCAGATGCCTTGAATAAAGATTTTGGTTGCCGTGTTCGTGAGGAAAGTGAAATTGCGGAAATCATTGGTTCGTTATCATCAATTCGATACTTAATGACAAACCTGAAAAAGTTTATGAGGCCGGATAAACGTAGGATTTCGATCTGGTTTCAACCTGCTAAGGGAGAGGTAGTGCTTCGGCCATTGGGGATTGTTGGCGTCATTGCGCCTTGGAACTACACCTTGCATCTTACGATCGCCCCTGTCGCCGCAGCACTGGCTGCTGGAAATCGCGTGATGGCCAAAATGTCTGAGTCAACACCACATACCGCTAGCTTGTTGAAACGTTTGGTTAGCGAAGCCTTTCCTAGCGATACGCTTTCTATTTTTGATGGTGGTGTGGATGTCGCCCAAGCGTTCTCAAGTTTGCCTTTTAATCATTTGCTGTTTACCGGCTCAACAAACGTTGGTAGGGAAATCGCCAAGGCCGCAGCAAAGAATTTAACGCCAGTTACTCTGGAGTTAAGTGGCAAGAGCCCAGTCGTCATTGGTAAGTACTACAGTGTGGAAGAGGCTGCAAATCGTGTGGTATGGGGCAAGTGTTTTAACGCGGGTCAGACCTGTGTTGCGCCAGACTATATATTCGTTCCAAGGGATAAGCTTCTAGAATTTACGCGGGCCGCGCGTGCAGCGGCTCGACGATATTTTCCTGAAGGGATCGATAAAGATAACTATACATCCATCATTAATCAACGCCACTGTCAAAGGATAAACAGCTTGATTGACGATGCCAAAGCGAATGGCGTTGAGGTCTTGCCCTTACTGGATGTCGATATCAGCAAGCTCCTTAAGAGGAATAAAATTCCACCGACACTCGTGTTACAGCCGACCAGGTGCTGCAAAATTTTCGATGAAGAAGTATTTGGCCCTGTACTTCCAGTTTTCGTTTATGACGAATTATCTGAAGTAATTGATGTTATACGGCTTAATTCTGATCCCTTGGCGTTGTATGTATTTAGCAATCACCAAGATGAGATTAGCTATATTTCGAATCGTGTTAACGCAGGCAACGTGGCAATCAATGATACCTTGCTCGAATACATTCAAAACGACCTGCCTTTTGGCGGCGTAGGTAAAAGTGGTTCGGGAAAGTATCATGGCAAGGAAGGCTTCGAAGCCTTTTCAAACAAACAAGCAACGTTCATCCAATCGGGACTTGGGTCATTCACTGGCACGAAATTGCTTTATCCTCCATATGGAAAAATAGCGCATTTAATGCTGAAGATTTTAAGGCGCTGGCCCTGAACTTAGTTCGGATCAATTTGGGTTTAATTGTGACATCAACATAAGAGAATAAATATGACTAAGCTAGACAACTGGGAATATGAACATCTATCGAGGATTCAGTCTTCATTAATTGGGCATGGCGCATTGGTCATACTGATCGCGCTTGCTGCGGGCATCATGCTGGGTTTTTCGCTAGTTGAAGGCATCAAATTATGGCCGATACTGGACCTCAGTTTAGATATTCCTGGCTCTGAACGAGGTTGGAAGGCCGCGCATACTGGTGGCATAATGAATGGCATAATGATCATTGTCGTTGCGATTAGTCTACCGCGTATTCGACTAACAACTAAGCAAGTAAAATGGGTTTATTGGCTGTTTGTTTGCACTGCCTGGGGCAATACTATTTTCTACTGGTTTGGTAATTTTTCAACGAACAGAGGATTATCGGTTATCGCGACCCGTTTTGGTGAAGGTGATCTATACGGCGCTATCGCCTACCTTATTGTTACGCCAGTCATGGTACTGACTGTTATGGGGTGCTGGATATTGATGAGAGAAGGGTTTCGTGGTGCAAGGAAAACGCCTTGATGAATAGAGCGCTTAAATAAAAAATTGGGGTAAATCATTTGAACAATGCTGACATAACATTGCTGAGTACAAAGCTTGTTCCTCAAAGGACGCGCGTTAAACTAATTGAGCGTCCTGGACTCGTTTCTTTGTTAGACAACCAAGGCTCCGCCCCTAAGCTGGCGGTTGTTTTCGGGCCAGCGGGATACGGCAAATCTACCTTAATCACTCAATACATTCACAGTGATCCAGAGACACTTTCCGCCTGGTACAGTCTGGATGACGGGGATAACAACCTAGATGTTTTTACCCAATATTTTTTAGCGGCTTATGACTCGATTGCAAAACCTGAAGTGTCGAATCGACAGGCTGTTACCTACCAAAAAAGCCATAGTGCCAGCCCAAAAGCGCGTTTTACGCAACTGTTCAACGAAATAGTTGCAGCTGCCGGTAATGTTCGATTTGTTTTAGATGATTTTCACCTCATTACAAATTGCCGTGTGCGGGAATTTATCGAGTGGATATTGAAGTCCATGCCTGAGCAAATGTCTTTGGTACTGACCAGTCGAGAGAAACCTAAGCTCGAATGTATGGCTGAGCTAGCTGTGCAAGGGAATCTAGTAGAAATTGAGGCTAAGCAACTCAAGTTATCCTTGGTGGAAACCGAGAATTTCTTATCATTGGACAAAGCCGTTCAGCTGGACAAACAAGCCGTAAATATTCTTTATGAACGCACGGAAGGATGGGTTGCAGCCACACAATTAGCCTTGCATGCTTTGCATGAGCAAAAGAATCAACAGGAATTTATCGCAACGTTTTCTGGCTCCGATAAAGATATTGTCAGCTATTTAGGCACAATGGTATTGAGCCAGCAGAGAGAAGAAGTACAGCAGTTTTTTCTATATACCTCCGTACTGAAACGATTAAATGCATCACTATGTGAAATGGTGACGGGCAATCCAAATGCCGAGGTTCTACTCGACCAGATAAGCAATGATGGCCTGTTTTTGTTTGAGTTGGATCGAGAGCGCGAATGGTTCCGTTATCATCATCTGTTTGGTGAATTTTTGCTTTCGAGGTTCAAGGCTCTCGAGCCAGATCAATTTAAAGAAACCGCCTTAAAAGCTGCAAACTGGTGTTTACAGCAAAAGGATATACATGAAGCCATTGACTATTACTTGATGGCCGAATACTTCGAAATAGCCGTTAAACTGATGGTTGAAAATGTCTCCCAACTTGTTCAGTACCAAGGTCATCATGAGATTTTGTTACGTTGGATAGATAAGTTGCCATCTAAATATATAAGGTCAGAACCGAGAATTTCGATCTGTTTTGCTTGGTCACTAATCTTTACCCGAAACCTTGAGCAAGTCGAAAGCGTTTTGATTCAAATTAGGCAGGACCATGTTTCTGATGAAAACTTATCAGCGGGCTCTCATGATAGCAATTGGGTCCAGTGGAACTTGGAAATGCTCAGCGCTATGCATGATGCCATGTGTGGCAGGGCATTGGACGCACAGCAAAAAACAGATAAGTGGCTAAAAGACTGGCCCAAGGCACCTGCATTTGAACGAGGCGTTGTACTCGGTGTGCACGGCGCGAGCTGTATTCAAGCCTTAGACTTTAAAGTAGCGAGAAAAGTGCTGAGGGAGGCAAAGCGAGAGTTCAGCCTTTGTGAGGCCGAATATGGCGTGTCTTGGATGAGTTTTATGTATGCCTTGGTGCTTATCAAACAAGGGAAAATTCAAGAAAGCATGCACATGCTCGAAAGTTCGCTGAGCGCCGCGAACGAAAAAATGGGCGATCATAGCCTTGCGAGTACCTTGCTACATCTTGGCTTGGGATATGCCTGCTACGTGACGAACAATTTGGAAGAAGCTCGTCTCCACATGGACAAAGGCTTCTTATCGATTGAAGAACACGGTCACGTTGAAACGGTGCACATCGCTTTTTTAACCAAATCGAACTTGTTGTTACGAGACGGAAAAAGTAATGAGTCGATGTCGCTGCTGTACGACGCGGAGGATTTTGGTCGGAAGCTGCATTTGTCTCACTACAATACAGCCATTATTGTTGAACGTATTCGAAGGTTACTTATAGAGGACAAAACGGATGACGCTAATGAGCTGTTTATAGAATATGGCTATAGCGCTCTAGAAGATAACCCGAAAATTTACACCGTTTACGAACGCATATTGATAGAGGTTCTCGGCGTAAGGATATCGCTCGCAAATCTGCTCTACGATGAAACTATTTCGACGTCTTCGATTCTAATCGAACGATGCCAAAGGCACGGTATTCTACTGGAGAAGATTAGCTTAAGCATTCTTCAGGTAAGAGCCTATTTTGAGAAGGGGCAGATAAACAAGTCATATCGATTGTTGAACAAGCTGATTGAGTCGGCAGCGACCGAAAAGCTACTGAGTGTTTTTTTGGAAGAACAAACTTATCTTGCTCCGCTTTGGTCAGATTTTTTTAAGCGCTATGACGACAATCGCGGCGCTGAACAAGACAGTCCTTTAGCCACGTTTGTCAACGAGTTAAGAGGTGAACTTGGCTTTAAGAAAAAGCTTCTTGCAGAACAACAGTCGGAACAAGGCCAGCAGGCTATAGTAGAAGAAACATTATCCAAAAAAGAAAGTGAAATTCTTACTTGTCTGGATCAAGGTTTGTCCAACAAAGAGCTGGCAAGCACATTGTTTGTATCGGTTTCTACCATCAAGTGGCACCTTACGCATATCTATTCAAAGTTGGGTGTTAAGAATAGAGTAGAGGCGATCAAAGCGTTTCAACGTATAAAGTAAAATTTTCATCAAAGCAATCAAGTGACTATTGCTGATAGGCTATCCAATTATAGATTGGTGTCCATAGTTGGAGGAGCTGCTTTGTCGCTGAAGATTAGCCTTAGCCACTACAACTAACGCCACGATTGGCTTTTGGGCGGAGATTAAGAACGGTAGTTTTTTGGTCTGAAGTTACGACATTGTAGTCTTCAAACTTGTATTTAATCGCAGCCAAAATTCGCTGGTAAAGACCATATTACACCTTAAAATACCCGTAGATGTATATACAAATAGCTGGCAGTGGCGACACTGAAACAGAGTTAACCTGATATAGATTTTAGCCATTGACCTAGCTCGATTAAAGAGTGATTCGGCGTTAGGCTTTTTTAACGTATTTCGGTGTGACCTTGATGGCTCCCACGCCTTTGACCTTACAGTCGATATTGTGGTCATCTGAACTTTCTACCAGCCTGATATTTTTAATTTTAGTGCCTACCTTCACGACAAATGAAGAGCCCTTTATCTTGAGATCTTTAATCACCGTGACGCTATCACCATCATTTAAAATGGCACCATTGGAATCCTTCACGACCAGCTGGTCTTCATCTTCTTCGGCTTTGATAGGCCATTCATAGGCGCATTCAGGGCAGATGTAACTGGGGCCATCTTCATAAGGGTATTCTGAATTGCATTTTGGGCAA
>Ga0105353_1000899_pt1 | contig 15842 bp, 22 predicted proteins | sample EN1Hudsemesocosm_2_FD_83657 | JGI IMG/M metagenome (GOLD analysis project Ga0105353, IMG submission 83657) | Methane-oxidizing microbial communities from mesocosms in the Hudson Canyon - EN10B Hudson Canyon | ecosystem: Environmental > Aquatic > Marine > Cold seeps | place: Hudson Canyon...
ACGAATGTGACACCTTTGTGATATTAGGTGATTGAATTCTGTTTTTATCTTTATATTCAGTGGGTTATTAGGTTTTAATGGTCCGCCCTTCAGGATTCGAACCTGAGGCCTGTCCCTTAGGAGTGGGTTATTCCATCTTTAAGTTACTGAATTTAATTGATATTTTTATATTATAAAATTTTGGTGACTAGTTGGTGATATTAAAGCTTGAGTTTAACACTGCTGGTTGATGACGTTTATGGGGGTTTATAATTGATAACGAAAGGAAGGGTGGTGTCCCCGAGTGGAGTCGAACCACTGACCTGTCGCTTAGGAGGCAACCGCTCTATCCAGCTGAGCTACGGAGACTTAATCGGCGGTATTCTATCAGTTGATTCAATAAAGTAGAACTAGTTCAACTGCATTATTATTAAAAAAACCACGTACAGTATTTTATCGAGCAATTTTCATCATGTTTTTCATCGATCTTCATATTAATACATTGCAACACTTAAGCTTCAATAACTAGGATAAGGCAAAGGAGTTGTTAGTATTCTCTGGCATTACATTTATTGAAAGAGTTCTTTCACTCTAGTTTCGATAGCAACTAATTCAAATATATCAATATCAGGCTTCATGTATAAACCATTGATTACATCATCAACCCAAGGTTTAAATATCATACGGAAGCCGTCTTCACGACTCACATGTTCTATAGAACAAAGCGCATCATATAACTCATATAGTTCTTGACCAACGGGTATACTGATTCGCTTTAGTTTTTTCATATTATTACCCATTTAATTGAGCTTGTTTCCATTTAGAAAAACTTATAATGGGTGAATCAGCACTACGCTGAAAGGATATTGCTGCTTCGTGAAACTTTTGCTCTTCATTTGTACGTTCAAGATCAGATTTTCGGGCTAGTTTAACAAGATTACGTACTTTACCGGCTAGGCGGTTCTTAATGGTGTTTTGGTATTGTTGGCGAAGTTTTGTTTTCAGTTGGGTTTTCATTTTAATTTACCTTAAATAGTTTTAAGTATTTAGGGTGTTCGTGAAACCGGTATTTGTTATTGCGACCAAATGTTATCCGCGTTGATCACTGTTTGGCAGGTCTACGAGTTGTTTTAATAATGCAGGTTAAAGAGCAAACGCACCACCTTTGGGTTTGTGGGCGAGTGATGACAAAAGTACCAAATCGATTCTTTTAGGAATTTAACGTTTTCAGAAATACATTCTAAAGTGATAGTATCATTGAATCATTTGAATACGCTGTTATGTGTAAAAAATATGAATGAACATTGGAGTTATAGCACTAAGAAAAGAACAGATAAAAGCGGTGAAAAATGGCACTTCGTTACTCGTAATTTTATGGACTCAAATGTCGAGTATGCAGAATCACCTGTCGAATATTATTTTAGAAATGATAGCCGAACATATTTTGGAATGGTAAAGTTTGAACGAAGAAAAGATGTTCCGTATATGTTCGAAAAATTTACAGAGAAGGTCATGTTTAACTCTGAATTTCGTCAAAATAATGAAAAACCAGAATCGAAATCTGCATGGTCAAAGAATTGGAAGTAATTACACATAACCAGTGTAGCCATGATCACCCACTAAGAAACGTAGGTTGGACTCGTCGCTTCGCTCCTCGCCCATGCTAAAGGCGTTAAATGCTAAAACGAGCTATGCCATTGACCAACGATACTGAGAATATAAAAGCCGCAAGAATATTGAGGTTTAGAGCACTCTACGTTAAAGGGCTTTTAGTTATAATATTTTTATTTTGGATCACTGTTTTTATTTTTAGCAATAAAGCATGGCTTGTTCCACTTTGGGCTGTTGTTTTTGTATTTTTTATAATGCTTCAGTTTCCAGTTTTTAATGTTAAGTGCCCAAGGTGTTTTAATAACTTTTTCCGAACAAAATTTAGAACCAAGCCATTCAGTAAAGGTTGTATTCACTGTGGTCTTGGTAAATTATAAGCATTTAACCAGTAGCACCAACGGACTCCAAAATTTGGCGTTGTGCTAAGCGTTAGCTTCCAAGGAATATTAGTCAAACATGAGTTGTATCTTAAGGGTTTATGGAGATGCGTTGGATGTTGATTCAATGCTTGCCTCCAATTCAATCGAATTGAATCAAATATGGAGGAAGGGAGAACCTCGATCTATAAAAGGCAAAATTCATACGAATTCGGGGGTTCAATTTGTTGTTAGTGAGGCAGATTTTGAAGAATTTCCCGTTCAAAGAAATGATGCTATTGTTTTCCTTAAATCTAATGAATTAGCCATAAAAGAAATGGCAAATTTCCCTTGCGTACAATATTGTGTATTAGATTTCGGAGTATCAATAACAGAAGGGAGTATTTCTTCAGTGACATATTTAACTCCCGAACTTATCAATTTGGCGGCAAAGTCTGGTGCTGGAATTGAGATTTCTTGCTATCCATGTAGTGAAGATGATGATTAAAGCTAACAAAGAATGTTACGGAAACTTAGTGTGCTGTCATGTTTTGGGCGGAGCACAAAAAGCGCCATTCCACTCCGTCCGCAAATTGCTATGCCTAGAAGAGAATTATGATTTACGTCGAAGAAAAGGATTTTAATCATCAAATTAAGCTTTTAGCTTTTTTGGCTTCGTCACAAAATTTGAGTATTTGTGCTTGGCTTTATCCTGAGTCAGCTTTAACTAAGTTATTGGACTTTGACATAACTGAAAACGCAAACTCATTGGTTCCAGTCACATCATATGAAAATGGGTTTAACCCAAAGTGCACGACTCTTATTTCTGCTTCAATTAGCAACATAAATGTATTTGGTTCTTCATACAATGAACTCAAGTTAAACTGTGATAGTTTAGCTTTATATAAAAACAACGAGCCATCTTGGTTTGCTGCAACAATTGGGCATGAGGGTATGAGCCTAATTCAAGATGACTTACTATTAAACAGCCTCATCCAAGCTGGGTTTTCTGCGTCAACTGTTGCTCCAGATTGGTGGTAAGCCATAACAACACGCGCCACCATGCGTTAGTGCCCCAAGAGGAAATATGGATAATCAAATAATTAACGAGCTAGCTGTGATCAAAGGGTTGTTGGTTTGGGTCGTCATTCTATTAACATTAATGCTTTCAAGTAATATTCTTAAGGCTCTGTCACGATTAATTCTTAATTTAAGGGCTAACCTAAATGAAGCTATAAGAATTAATTCTATTTCTATGTTTGATAAAGCTGAATATGACAATCTAGTTAAATATCTTGAGCCTAAGCTTAAGAAAAAACCAAATAACGCAACAGCTACTTTTTGGTTGGCTCGCGCATACTTAGAGCAGGGAAATACTGAAATGGCTAAAGGCTTATTTTTAAAACTAAAACATATTGAACCTGCTTGGGAGGAAGAATTCGTTTCTCCTTATTTAGATCGTATTAATGAACAGCAATAACCATAGACACCAAGCGGAATTGAGCAAGCGTCATGTTTCCAAACAGGAATAGCCGAATATGTCAGACGAAGATTTAAGCAAAGATGCATCTATAAAACTTCCAATTGGACACCTGCTTATTGTTTGGGATATTTTGTCTAGAAAGCTTTCAGGTTCGCCGATTAACGATGAATTTACCGATGAAGAAAAAAGAGCAATTTGGGCTCTTGAAGATTTGTGTGAAAATGAGCTGGTTAATAATGGTATTACGGGTAAGGCTGAGAAAGAGTGGAATCAAGTAATAGAGCGAGCAACAGAGTTTGTTAAAACTATACCAATTGATTTTGCAGATTGATGTATACAGTTAATCAAAAACTTAATCAGCTACTCCAATGAGTCGTCATATAGGATTGACATGAATATTGTTCGTATTGACTGCTCCAAAATTACCAGCATCGACAAGTTTCACGACGTATTCGCATTAGCTATGGGGTTTCCAGATTTTTATGGGCGTAACATGAACGCATGGATTGATTGTATGACCTCTCTTGATGAGCCTGAAGATGAGTTGACCTCAGTGCATGTGCCTAAAGGCGAGATGCTGACCATTCAGTTAGATAATATAGATAAACTGATTTCCTCGGACCAAAAAATGTATGAGTCATTGGTTGACGACGTTGCGTTTGTTAACCATCGCAGAATTGAAGCTGGGGACATGCCCGTTCTTGCTTTATCATATCACGCAGACCCAAACCGATGAGATATAACCAACGGTTCACCGGACGTTAACTGAATAATATTATGCGAAGAATTAGCACTGACCGCCCTATAGCAAAAGTACGAGGAATTAAAAGAAGGTTACGAGCAATCGACAAATGGTCAGATTCATTTGAAGGATACTTCCCATCTGAACATTCGTCTGAACGCTATTGGAACTGGAAGTTACCTGTATTAGATCGTTTAGTAGCACCACCAATCACAACTAATGAAATTCAAGCGCATTGCGCTAAAGCGATACTAAAAGCGGTCGAACACTTATCAACTGCGAAACCTGAACAATACAAAAATTCCATTGTAACGGCATTAATCACATACCCTGATATGTTTGGTAGTGAAATATGCGTATTCTTTGACAAAGAGTACTACGAATCATTTTTTAAAAGAAATAGTGAGTGGGAGTCGCTGATACCTCTAAAGGGAAATAGTCTTTCAGCATCTTTGGATTTTCAGCTTCCTGAGTGATTTACAGAAACAGGTTTTGTTTTCAATACAAAAGACGAGTGGGAAGGCGAAGTAACTACATTCGAACAAGAATGGTGGTCATATCGTGCTTAGTCCTTCAGTTAATAAGTCAAAGCATATGAACCTTATTCTTGAGAATACTGAACAAGTAAAATTCTTCACAAATATGAAGGACGTTTTCTGTGCTTTAAAAAATGATTGTTGTGACTATGATTGGTATGTCAGTGACATAGAAACAAATGGCTATTTTGTGGCTGAGGGTTGGTACTCAGGAAGTAAATTAGAAGAAATAATATTGAACAATGACATTCAGTTTATTTGGGCAGTTTTTAGCGCCTTCCCAATAGGTTCTAAATTTAAAGTCGATGAGAGCCCATACGTTGAAGGTAACCCTGAATATTGGCATGACTCAGACCTGTCACCACAGTTAAAGGGTGCAGTATTCGAGATTGCTTGCTGGGATAGTAGCGCCACAATACTAATCGGTGTAAATTCTGAACAGGCTAAAAATTTCAAATCAGTTTACACAGATACAATAGAGTTAAAATATGCGGCAAGGTGAAGTTAACAATGCCTTCAACGCGCGTTAAGGGATTTAGTGTCTCATATAGATAGGAGTAAATTCATTATTTGGAACTCAATTTATTATGTAGGTATCGTTTGGATGTTGGGAGTCTCAATTTTGCTGAGCTATGATACTTATCTCATGTGGTTTGAAAACTCACAAGTGGAATTTCTTCGCCCTGATCATGGATTGAAAACGGCGTTACTCATTTTTCCTGTATTATGCTTACATATTATTGCCGTATCTCAACGTAAGAAATTACATCGAAGCAAGAGAAATGCTTAACCAGTGCCAGCAATCTGAACAGGGCAAGCTTTCATCTTTTTTGAATAGGGTTATCTGAATTGAGTAAAAGCAAATACCAAGTTCCGAGGAAGGCAGATTTTGTCTGTTTGACTATCCTTCTGCATGATTTGAAATGTTTTGACAAGGAACTGTCAGAGCCTATTGATATTGAAGATGCTGATACACTCGTTCATAAAATGAGAAATACAAGAAATGTGTTTGTATCTTTGCATAACCTTAAAGAAACAATGGCTCGCACCAGAATTAACGCTGGAGAAAAGTTTGTTGAAGAAACTAGAGCGTTAAGGAGAAAACTTGAATTTATTGTACACATACGAAATAAGGGTGTTGGTCATCTTGATAGGGCTCTGTTAGAAAGGGCTGTCCAGTGGACGCCAGAGATATTCCATGAACGTTCTCGTAGTAAGGATGATTACTTGACGTATCTTTCATACAAAGCAATTATGGAATCTTCAATTAATTCCTATTTGAATGAAGAAGGTGTTCAAAAGGTTTTCGATACTGAAATAGACTTTCTTTATCCTCCAAATGCAGAGCAGTTTTTCGAGTTCCTTTCTGAAATTGTAAACCGGTCAATTGCGTGGTTAGAGGTGGGACGTGAGGTCATTAAATCAGAGATAGAATTCCATTCTGATGTGAAAATCAATGAAATGGCATCGATAGCGGCACAGACAAATTTTAATCTACGCGATGAGTCTGATTTTAAATTTTGCAATGATGATATGAAAAAGAAAATTGTTTCTGCGATTGAGGTAATGAAGGAAATTGGAACAGAGGATAAGGTCATTGATTTACTCGAAAATATGTTACTTCAGTAATATAACAAGGCTATCACAGGGGCATTAAGGCATTGTATGGTCTTTACTAGAAAGTGGTTTGTTAATGTTATATTGGCAGTCACTATAATAATGCCGATCATGATGGTAAAAAATCATCTATTCCCTTGGTCAGTGGCTATTGTCAAGTTAGAGAAAATATATCCCGATAACTCATATATAGATATTGGTGGCTCTACAACATGGAACTTATCATCAGGAAAAACGAAAAAAAGAAGGTACTGGTTATTACCAAGTAATACAGTGGTTACGGTAACCCACAAAAATGGAAGTATTGTTTCTATTAAAGAAAAGGATCAAGGTGAGCCATGGTATCTACTTTCGGGCTTTATAGTTCTATTGGTGTTGTTTATTTTTATGGTAATTCCATATTATCGAAACCTATTGAACACTGTGAAAAAGCCTTAAAAAGTTTCACCAACGGATTCGGTAATGCTTGGCGTTAAGAGGTTCTTATTATAGTGGAGAAAATATCATCACCAATAGCTACTTTTGATTTTAAATTTGCTAAGTTTTGGATTTGGTTTATCACTGTATGTGGTGTGATTTCGATTATCAGCACTGATTTTTATCTACCTTTTCTTTTAGGTATAACTACTTTACTTATTTCTGGTTCACTTTTGTTTTATCATACAGTTTGGTGTGTTGTAGATGAGGTAGAAGATTGTGGGACTTATTTAGTTTTCAAAAAAGGTGAAGATGTACAAAAAGTTTTTTTATCTGAAATCACAAAAATAGATCATCCATATTCGAATTTTAAAGGGCTAATTCGAGTTCATGTAAATGACAAAGGTGCTATAGGTCGTCGTCTTACTTTTCGGTCAATATCTTCAGCAGCCTCTCGTTTTAGTGAAACAAAAACTTTTAAGAATTTATTAGGACGTATAGATAGTAAATCTATATCCTAATCGGGTAGCCTAGGCTCTCTTAAGTTAAAAAGGGACGCTTTGAGTTCACATCAAATACTCCTCATTAATTAGAAAAGTAACGCACCACTCATACCCCTAGTCCTGAGAACTCTCAATCTGGATGAATTGACCTACAAGCATATTTACGCAGCCATTCCCCACCATTGAACTTCACTAACAAGTTGAACCATCGTATCATTTACACGTTTTTTCATTTCATCATCTTCACAATTTACAACAGACCATAAAATCTGTTCAACTTCGCGGAAACCCATTGCGCCAGTTGTGGCGCACTTCTTACCAAGTTGTTTTAACCCAAGACGACGACCATCCACAAGACCATGATAATCACGTATAACGGACTGAAGATTGAAGTGAGCTTTCGCCTTCAACTTGTCGATAGTTCCTTTATACGTGACTATAGACGCCGGTGGATATTGCTCTAACAGTTCAACCGGATTCAGACCATGACGCTTAACATAACGGGAATCTTTCAAATTTTTAACTGTGAAAAAAGCGTATTTTTCATGTTCAATATTCGTCCCCGGTACATTGAAAAATTGTGTTGGCTTTTGACTATTAACATCAAGCCCATTGTACGGTGCATAACCATGACCATGCAGGGATAATGTTTCGTCAATGTAGCGGTAACAAGCTTTATATTCTTCTATGGTCGTCGCTGGATTCTTTAGCGGCATGAACACACGGAACTTGTACGGATTAACTTTCGAAGTGTTGTGTGTTGAACAGATTATAAAGCAATGCTTAATTACCCCTTCAGCTTTGTTCTGGCGTTTTTGGCTAAAGTAACCAATAAACTGGTCAGGGGTAATCGCGTCTTTATGGTTGGTTTCACCGTGCCCGTCAAAGTCTAGTACCAATGTGTCAGCATATAGAAAGTTTGCATACCCATGATGTGTTGATCGTTTATTTCGAGTTGCTTGACCATGCTCTACCGGTTTCACAATACAAGGGGACAAGTGCGGACGCTTTGAACGGTCATGAACTTTCTGAACATGAAAAGCTTTCAACTGTTTGACAAGCTTCATCGGTGACCCACTAATAACCTCACCTTGTAGGCTATTCTTTTTGTTGTACAAGGTGAAAGCCATATTAGCCCCTGATTTTGCACTTCCAATGGCAACACCTTCGGTGATAGGGGTGGCGGGAAATTCAGCGTGGGAATTAATATGGTTGCTGTAAGTCCCGTGGTTACTGGCTTTGCGGAAAACTGGGACACTTAGATGATTAATATGGTGTCCATCTTTCTCGCAATAGGAAGTATTCTCATTTGATGAGTATGGGCGCGTAGCGACCATCGGCGAAGCCATTCCCGATTCACAAGAAGGCTCTAAGGAAATACAAGTGTATTCAGTTTCCTCAATATGACGAATTTTCATCACTTGACCAACATTGTTAGCAGCATAACGCTTCGCGAGCGCCAAGGCGCTTTCTGTGTTCATGCAATAAATTGTCACCGGTGCATTGCTGCCCTTGTTGCGCAAACTTGAGCGGCTTGCAATTTGGTATTGGACATTTAATGTCATATCTTCATAAACAACTTCATCACTAAAGCCAAGTAACTCAAGCATGGTTTTGTGGTCAGGTTTATGATTTAGTGCAGCATCAAATACAACAACATCATTGTCTTGGAATGCGTTTGTACCGTGGTCTTTTGAAGTAATGATAGTGCAGCCTTTTAGCTTGGTTAGAGCACGACCATCTTTCCGGTCTTTATTGGTACAAAGAAGAAACGGTTTATTTAATGATTTCAGTTCTTCATATAATCGAGCATCAATTTCTTTCCCATAATCATCCAGAAAACTTTTGCTATTTCGCCGCTCTTCACCCTTGGTCATCAATGTTACAAAAGTAGTACGTTTAAGTAGATTTTCATCATGGTAACCACTATTGAGCAATGTGCGCTTTGTCTGACGATGTGGAATAAAAGCTAAACGGTGCTGCTTAGTCATCCAATGGTAGAATTTTGATTTAGTAAAATCCGCACTAATCACCGTAAGACTTTTCCACCCTGATAATAGCTTTATCCCAAGCAGTGATAAGAAAAATGTTGAACCTTGGTCGCCATCATCATTTTTACTGAGCTTGTACGCCATCAAGTCCCACTGTGAACGCTTAATGTAAACAGTCTTGTTTTCAGACAAGACCGCATTTAATAAGTTTTTAATGGGCTGGCTGTAGTTTTGCCCCTTTTTACTAAGTTCATCTTGAAGTGCGCCCTTTGAAATGGCTTCAGTAGTGTGAACGGCATCATCAATGGTTTTCCGCTTCACTTCGCCATTACTGTTTAATTCGACCTGCCCGTTAACAATAACGGGCACCTTTGTTTTACAGTAGAGGGTGGGGTCTTTACTTAATTGGATAAAATCTTTCAATTCGGCGGGATTGTTCTTCACCTGTACACGGTGTTCCTGATCAACTGACAGAAGTTCATCAAACCAAATGTCACACTGCGCTTTTATATTGCGTGTAAGGTCAGTCAGATTATCCAAGGTTGCTTGGGTGATCAATAAAATACCCGATGCACCAGCAATCCCTTCACAGCTGTTTTTGTTGTTAGTGTATTTATTTAACCATTCACTAACAGTACTGTTTACCGTCTGGTTTTTATCAATACAGTCACAATGAATTTTTTTAATTTTGGAAGCTGGTAAATCTGCATCGCTAAGGACTTTCTTTAGACCTTCTTCCCATTCGTCTAACAAGGTTTTCTTTTCACAAACGACTATTTGAATATTGAATCGACTACGTTCAATTACACTGGAATAAGTTGCCGTGGTTTTATGGGTGCCGGTGTCGGCTTCAAGATAGCCAAGCGGTGGTAAAAAGCGAGTTTTTCCTCGCGTATAAATATTGTTGAACATATTGATTCCTTAAAGAATTCTTATTTTTATGTTGGCGCATGATGTAAGGCTTTATAGTTTCACTATTGTTATTTATGTGTCAGTTGTACCCATATAATCACTCCTGTCTATGTGGGTGCAGCTGTCATCTAATAAAAACTTCTGCTTTATTAATTCCCATCCAAAAATGAATACGCATGATTTTCCCCTATAAAGGGCTTGACCAGCGACCATAAATCGAAAAATAAAATAGATTTCGAGCTATGTCGATGTCAGAAAAAATGGTTTATTGGAATAGAATCGTACATATACATTACCTTTAACCAGCTTGTTTTTATTATTATTGGTTTTGTTACGCTTCTGTGAGCGTTTTATAAGCCTACCATAACTCAATTTCATAGTCAATATAGTTATAAGTAATCACACTCTTATAATATAAGTTGACTGTATTCAACTTATATTTCCCTCTTATTTTTTGATATACTTTCAACCTAATAACCATAAGGTTGAAAGTTATAGGTGTAGAGCAATGGCAAACAAAGGGCTTCAGACCAGTCAAGATGACCAAGAACTTACTGAAACGTTGAAAGTCACCCCTAATCGGTCGCGAGTCAGCAATGACATTAAACGGGGGCGCAAGCATATCAACCAAAGTGAACTTGAATCTATTTGCCATACTATAAAGGAATGTTCCCGATACTCTTTAAGGGATGAACTTATGACCCGTATGACTTTCACTCATGGTTTACGGGTGGGTGAATTGGTGTCCCTACAATGGCAACATGTAGACCTAAAAACCCGTCAGGTGAAGATTAATCGGTTAAAGAATGGGATTCCTAACACGCACCCGATAATATCCAAGCGGGAAATCATGCTTTTGAATCGGCTTCATAAGGCGTCACACAAGCCCAAGACAGGTTACTTGTTTAACACTGAACGAAACACTCCTGTTAGCATAAACGGTTTTCAGCGCATGTTTGGGACGTATTCAGAGAAAGCACTTGGTATTAAGTGGAATGTTCACGCTCTTCGTCATGGTTGTGGCACTGACCTTGTAGACCAAGACCTTCACCTTCATACAATTAAGGATTACATGGGGCACGTAAACATACAGAACACTGCCAAGTACCTTCATGAATCAGCTAAGCGATTTAATGGAATTCAGTGGGACTAAAGTCTTCATAGGAAAATAACAATGCACTACTTACTACTTGATACATGTGTTTTACTTGATATCTCAACAAAGAAAAACGACTTGCCAATTGTCGCAGCATTAGAAAAATTAGTTTCATCTGATGATATTATATTGGTGATTCCAGATATTGTAAAAGCGGAATACGACAGAAATAAAGAAAGAGTGGCGGGTAAAATTAGACAACGTTTAGCGCATGAGTTCAAACAAGTTAAGAGCGTTGTTGATAAGTTTGGTGGTGAGAACAAGGGTCTTGCTATTGATGTACTGAACAGTGTCAACAGTCGTTTGCCGATTTTGACTGATGCGAATTACACAACTATATCCAGAATTGAGCAGCTAATTGCGAGCGCCAAGTTGGTCCCTGTTTCAGCAAAAGCGAAAATTGAAGCTGTACAACGAGGCTTGGACAAAAGAGCACCATTTCACCTCAGCAAAAACTCTATAGCAGATGCTGTGATAATTGAGCAATTCAATGAGTTTGTTACCGACAACCAATCAGCTGATAATCACTTCATATTCGTTACCCACAATCACAATGATTTTTCGTCTAAAGATCACCGCTTACCACATGAAGATTTTCAAGAAATATTTAATGACGATAATGTTCATTACTTCAATAACTCAGCTTCAGCAATCAACTTAGTTGATGAAGGCGTCTTAAATGAAACTCAATATGAGCATGACGTCACTGAAGAAACACGAGACTTACAGGAAATATTGACCGTGATGGACGAATTGGTTGATAAGGTTTGGTACAACCGTCATTGCAATAGCGCATATGGCATTGAACAAGGTGACATAGCACTTGTTCCCGAAGGCACGGAAAGATACGGGAATGATGTTATGCATGAACATATATGGGCTGGTGCTCTTAAGTCTGCTAAGCGCGTTAAAGATCAATATGACGACACTGGTCCTTGGGACGATTTCGAATGGGGGATGATAAACGGTAAGCTATCTGCACTTCGATGGGTACTTGGTGACGATTGGGACATGCTTGATACCTAAGAATGGTAATAACCATGATTAATGCTTACCGATCACTCAACAAACACCCCTTTAGTTAATAACCTAAGAATCACTATGTGAAACCGTGGGTGAAAGAAATACAACGATTTCACCCTGTTTCCGAGTATCATGAAACTGACTTGTCCCGATAACAATGCAATATCCCTTGGATCTAAAGTCTACACACCTTCAAACTAAGATATAGCCTGTTTGCTGAAACAGTGCTTCGCAATTTTCGTCCATTTCAAAGCTCGCCTTATTTTCACTTACCCGATAGGACAAATTCACCTATTTGCTGTGAAATTCTTGCCTACGATTATAAAAGTTATGCCGCATTTACTGTGAAATTACTGGAACACGGTTTTTGCCTCGAAAGCGTGGGTCATTTAAGTTTTTGTCGCAATCAGTTCAATGTTTTTCACAGACCAAATCATAAATGTATAAATATAAGGAAATAACAACTATAAAAAGGAAAAACTATGTACCGAACACCCTTAGATGCTCGAACTGCTGACCATTACAGCCAGTATATTAAGTCAGTTATTTCATCAATGGCTGATCCATCCGACCTCATTTCAACGTTAACTACTTACGACGAACAACCGGTGAACAAAAACTCACGACTGATTCAGGTATTGAAGCAATCTATGCAAACGATTGGCTTTGGTGTTAATGAAACACAAATCATCAATGACTCTATTCTTTCGCTAGATTTGTCTTAGGGGGTCACTTATGGATGCTTATCAAAAACTTTCAAAACAACAACATGAAATTAGTGAAGCCTTTATCCACGAATTTATAGATTTAATGAAAAAGACGCATAACTGCAAAACATTACAGGATTGTCGAGATGTGGTGATGCGTGAAATGTTAGCTGCACCTACTGACCAAAAAAATTGGCATCCAATGCGAGAAATCTACGCAAAGCTAAAGCAAATGGTTCGAAATGAAAGCGGGGGTATAAACAATGTATATTAAAAGTGTCGCGGACCTTACAGATCATATTCATGGCGAACAGGTCATGAAGTCAATGAATCGGCATATTTATAAAAAGAAAGCTGAGTTTTGCATGTGGCTACCGTCTCACATAATGAAAACTGCAGAATTTATGAATACGTTTCAACGGACACAAGTCTTAGATGCCAATGCTGCATTGAATCGCTATAGCCCTTATGAAACTCGATTATTGATGCAAGCTATAGACTCACAGAGTGAAGAAGATAAAAAACGAATTAATGAGCGAATTCGAGTGGCAAACCGCATGACTAGTCGCTTTATTAATAAGGAACTTCAACGTATTGCTGAAAAAGAGAAGTCGTTACTAACAAAAATCAAAAAGGTATTTAAGCGATGCTAAAACTATTCTCACAGATTAAGAGTAATGACGAAAAACTGTTTTATGAAGTTGTTAAAGTCTGCAAAACTGAACCAGACAGTGGGTTATGGTTTTGCACTAAAACTTTTTCAGAACTTAAGCGCGTAGCTGAATTTTGCAATGTTCATAGTTGGGATGTGGACATATCGCGTATTCAATCTAAATTTACTGGTTTCGAATTTAATTTGATTGGATCGTTAATGAAATCTAATAATGCACAAGCATTGGAAAATCGTGAACGCATGGCTCGAACAGCAGCGCAACGAACTACACGCTTTGTTGAGCACTGGTTGAAGAACCGCGAAAAACTACGCCATATTAGTGAATTACAAAGCGAGGTAAAACGTAAAGCCCCAACAACAGACGTAAAATCCCAATGGGACAACCTACAAAGCGTATTTACATAAACGGGTGCTGAACTGCCACCTTAAACTCGCAGGTGGCTGTCATGCAAAATTTCTATTTGAGACAGATATAGGGTTGAGCGTAGGGCGCTTATTATCCAAATTTATGTGTTAGCAGGGTTGTCATCGTATACGCCAGAGAGAGCGTTTTTGAATATGAACATTTCAGGGCGTTGCGTTGGATCAATTGCGGCATAGTATTCTTCAATTACTGATACGCTATTACCTGTTTGTTTTGCTAGTTCAAAGTAGTTGATGTTGCCGATTAAAAGAGCGTGGGTAATATAGTATTTTCGAAATGTTCCACCAGATCGTTTGTCGCCATGCACATCATATAATAAACCAGACTCTTCAAAAGTTCGGTTCAAAGCTTTTGCGAATGTACCAACCGGCATTCCATATTGGTCGCTGAATAACGGCATATCATCACTGTATTCCCAATTATGAATACGTGAATTTTCCTTATGAAAGTAAATCAATTTTTCTAACGTAGTGATCGCTTCATCTAATGCAATAAGTTCACGGCTTTTACTTTTTCCATGAACAAATACTTTAAGGTAATCAGTACCTTCTTTTTTGAATTTTCGACAATCCCTTACTTTAAGGTTTTTTGCTTCAGCAACTCTCATTCCTGTTAAACACATCCAGCTAATGTAGTGCAGTAATAGCTTGTGGCTACGTTTATGTTTCGGGTTTGATTGTTTTTTATATCGGGCTACCAAGTCATCAAGAAGCTTTATTACTTCAGGTTCACTTATACTTGGTTTCTTTGATTTAGTGCCGCGAGGTTTCTTGACGTTATGGATTACTGGAATTTCACGACCTTCAATAATGTTGGACATGCGCGCAAATTCAAAAATTTGGCGCAATGTCGTTAACTCCCTATTAATGGTATTCCAGTTAGGTGCGCGAGATTCACGCTCTAATTTTGGGCGAGTTACTTTTCGACCATCACGCTTGTATTCAATTTGATTTAGTTTAGACCCGTCACCAGTAGTCCAATAATTACGACGCCAAACTTTATAGCTGTCGACATCATGATCAGTGATATCCTGAAGGTTCTTACCGTCAAAGTAGGGAGTCAGGTATTTTTCAATAGCTAATTGTTTGTTTCGCAATAGTGCAGGTTTGTGTTGCTGTTGAATTGAGCTTAGTTTTGAGTCTTGCTCAACTTTTATAGAAAGGTCTTTAATAAACCCATTTGCTACAAGGTCAAACCGTTTAGTTGATAATGATAGACCTCGATCACTTCGTTGATTGAGGTCGAACCACAAATTTTCTGCGAATCTTTCCGCATCATCTTTTATATTTGTTTTTAAACTTCTTCTGATAGTTTTTTGATTTTGTATTTTTAATGCACAATACCACGCATCAGATTGATGATTTGAGCCTTCAGCTGTTCGCCTATAGAGGGTGATACGACCCTGTCTTATGCTGTATTGGTCTCGATATGCCATATTGAAATAAGCTCGATTTAGATATAGTTTGGTGACGCTTTGGTGAAAAGCATAGCATCTAAAATCGCTTTGGTGAAATTTTGGTGACGTTATATATGCATTGTCAAATATCAAAGTTGAATTGATTCAACTACTTAGATGAAGGTTTGTTTCTTTAGGAGGGGACCGCTCTATCCAGCTGAGCTAAGGGCGGAAAGCGAAAATTATAAACAAAACAACCTGTTAAGGCTATCCCTAAATATAGCTAAAAATAAATCGGCTTACTTTCGGTATATAA
>Ga0105353_1000900_pt1 | contig 15841 bp, 15 predicted proteins | sample EN1Hudsemesocosm_2_FD_83657 | JGI IMG/M metagenome (GOLD analysis project Ga0105353, IMG submission 83657) | Methane-oxidizing microbial communities from mesocosms in the Hudson Canyon - EN10B Hudson Canyon | ecosystem: Environmental > Aquatic > Marine > Cold seeps | place: Hudson Canyon...
CTCCAGTAGTAGATATCAAGCCTGAAATGCCAGCTACACCTGTTAAAGCTGTATTTGCTGAAAACAGCTAGGTTCCTAGTCTGTTTGGCTGCAAATGCTTAATCAGTGTTTGCAGCCAGCTCTGCGGTAACGTCATATTTTTCCCCTGAAAATATTCTTCACATGACAAGCGTACATTTTGCGCGAAGTTTTCCTGTCCTTTGGGCATCCTATCTCTAAGTTCATATAACGCACGAAGCTGATGCTGTTCGGCGCTTAACTCCAACGCTAAAGTTTGCTGATAAAACCCGTCTTGCCTGTCATTTTTCACTCGCCTGCGTATTTCTCGTAGAGGTTTGATGACATCTTGCTGCCAATGGTAAGCGTCTGAGTCATTGACGACTTTCATATTTAGGTTTTGATTACGGGAAGCCAGCCAACCAGCCAGCAGTAAAATATTTACCTCCAGAGCCATTTCATCCTGAGCCTGCAGTAAAAACCGTGCACAGTCAGTGTGTTGATATTGCTTAACGGCATAGATCCACAATGGGTTATCCAACGCTTTTGTGGCATCATGCTGGGCGCGAGTGTTGTCTGTAATCACCGCCACCTCCCTTGAAATTTGTGAAGTACCAACATGATACGTCTGCAGCAGGTAAACCTGAACCTAGGCTCTAAAGAAATCTTTAAACAAGCAGATTTGACCGTACACGATGGCCACAACCTGGCTATCGTTGGGGCCAATGGCGCGGGTAAGTCCACCTTGTTTAAATTAATTTTAGGCGAACTGCCCCTGGACCAGGGAGAGTTGAGCATGCCTAAAAACTGGCGTATCGCTCACATGGCTCAGGAAGTGGCAGCCTCATCACAGACCGCGCTGGATTATGTGCTGGATGGCCACAAGGCCTTTCGCACTATTCAGAAAAAAATGCAGGCCGCCGAACAAGCACAAGACGATATGACCCTGGCCGGATTGCATGGTGAGTTTGAACTCATCCACGGTTATGAGGTGGCACAACTGGGCAAGATGATGTTGGCCGGTTTGGGTTTTAAGGCCGAGCAAGCGGATGATCCCGTGAGTGCTTTTAGTGGTGGCTGGCGCATGCGTCTAAACCTGGCGAAAGCGTTAATCATGCCCAGTGATTTGTTACTGCTGGATGAACCCACCAACCACCTGGATCTGGATGCGGCCTTGTGGCTGGAATCATTTCTACAAAAATACCGTGGCACCTTGTTGTTAATCAGTCACGACCGGGATTTTATCGACAGTGTCAGCAATGGCATCATTCATGTGCATCAGCAAAAACTGGATTTATACACAGGCAACTACGCGGCGTTTGAACGTCGTCGTGCCGAACGCTTGGCTCAGCAACAATCCATGTACGAGCAACAGCAAGATCAAATTAAACACATAGAAAGTTTCATTACTCGCTTTAAGGCCAAGGCCAGCAAAGCCAAGCAGGCCCAAAGCCGCATTAAGGCACTGGAGCGCATGGAGATGATTGCCGCCGCCCACGTGGACAGCGAATTTCAGTTTCAATTTCCCAACGCCGACAAACACAGTGACCCGCTCATGAGTTTTAGCGGTGTGAGTATCGGTTACGGGGATACGGCCTTGTTAGAAGGGGTGAAGTTTAGTTTACGTCCAGGTGATAGGGTTGGTTTGTTGGGGGCTAATGGCGCCGGTAAGTCCACCTTGATCAAGGCCATTATCGGTCAGTTGTCATTATTAAGTGGCGACTATTATACGGGTGAATACATGGCGGTGGGTTACTTTGCCCAGCACCAGGTGGACGAGTTAGAGCTGGATATTACCCCCATGCGTCACCTGCAACAATTAAACCCAGGGGCGTCCGAGCAACAGGTGCGTAACTTTTTAGGGGGCTTTGGTTTTCATGGGGACATGGCGGTGGAAACCTGTGAATCGTTTTCAGGTGGTGAATTGGCGCGCCTGGCGCTGGCCCGTATCGCTTGGCTTAAACCCAACTTGTTAATTCTTGATGAACCCACCAACCACCTTGATTTAGACATGCGCCACGCGCTGACCCTGGCCTTGCAAAATTATGAAGGGGCAATATTAGTGGTGAGTCACGACCGTCACTTACTGGCCAACACGGTGGAGCAATTCTGGCTGGTGCACGATGGTAAAGTGAAAGATTTTGATGGTGACCTGGAAGACTATCGCGCCTTTATCAAACAGAGCCAACTACTGGATGTAACCTCAGAACCCGGCGAAGCCCTGGCCAGTGGTGAATCCAAAAAAGATAAAAAACGTCGTGAGGCAGAAATTCGCCGTCAGGTAAGCCCGCTTAAAAAGGTGGTGGATAAGTTAGAAGCTCAGCTTGAAAAAGTGCAGGAGCAGCTCGACCAACAAGAGCAGCAGCTGGCCGATACCCGTCTTTATGAGGCCGGACAAAAAGATCAACTGCAAGCGGTGCTGAGCGAGCAAGCCAAGTGCACCCAGCAATTGGCCGAGATAGAAGAAAGCTGGATGGAAAAACTGGAAGAGCTGGAAGAGCTTACCCAACAATTAAGTACAGATTAATTCAATCTGGGGTCACCCGCTAAACCGAAAACGTTTTATGGTGGCCCTGGCTGTCGTTTAAAACCAGCGGCAAAGAAAGATCAAAACGTGTGCCTTCCCCCAGTGTGCTGTGTACTTCAATCTCTCCGTCAAGCTGCTGGGTGACGATATTGTAGGTCATGTACAAACCCAGCCCGGTGCCCCCTTCACCACGTTTGGTGGTATAGAAGGGATCAAAAATTCGATTAAGCACTTCAGGCTCCATGCCCTTGCCATCATCTTCATACACCAATATGAGTTTGTCCCCTTTAACGTGAATGCTCACGTGTATGTGCCCGCGGTTATCCGCGAAGGCATGTTTTAGGCTGTTCATAATCATATTGCTAATTATGTGGTAATACGCCCCCGGGTAGCTGGTGATGATGAGTTTGTCATCCACATCAAAGTTCACCTGAACCTGGGTTTTTTTCAGTTGCGGCCTAAGGGTTAACATCACCTCATGCACATGTTCGCCAATTGAAAATTGCACCAGCTCTTCCACCGATTGGTTCACCGCCACATTTTTAAAGGTTTTAACCAGCTCGCTGGCCTTGCGCAGGTTGGTTTCCATGAGCGACATGGACTCGTCGCTGTCTTGTAAAAACTGGCCAAAGTCGCTGCTGGTGAGGGCATTGGTGTCGTACAGTTTTTTCACCTTTTTTTGTGAATCATGAATAAATGACAGGGCAGTAATAGAGTTGCCCAAAGGCGTATTGATTTCATGAGCGATGCCGGCCACCAACTGCCCAAGTGATGCCATCTTTTCGGCCATGATCAATTGCTGCTGGGCATTGTTCAGCTCATTGGTGCGCGCCTGTACTTTTTGCTCCAGAGTGTCATTGGCCTGGCGCAACTCCAGGGACTTAAGTTGAATGTCCAACGCCATCTTGTTAAACGATTTGCCCAGGGTGGTGAACTCGTTTTGTGATTTTATAAAAACCTTCACGTCTTGTTTGCCCTGCTGAATTTCCTGCACCCCGTGCAGCAAAGCCTCCAGCGGGTCACGTAATTTAATGCGCACCAGTAAGTACATGGCAAGGCCGGTAACCAATACTATCAGGCCGGTAATGACAGTGAGGCGCACAATTAGGTTAGTGGTGCGTTTGCCTAGGTCCTCGGTGGAGCTTAGCGCCATGACCTTGTATTGGTATTCGGTGTCGCTGGGTAAATTTAACGCCACCTCCGAAAATACATAAGGCCGTTCGTTCACTTCTATGTTGGTATTACTGGTTTGTTGTTGCTGGCGATTGTCGATGCTGGAGACCCACACATGCTCTTCATCCACTATGGCCAAATCGGCCCCAATACGCTCGGCAATGGCATTCAGGCTGGTGGCGCTGGGGGTGTGTATGGCCAGCATTACTACGCTGTGGTGTATTTGCGGTTGCCAGGTTTCCGGGTCGGTTAAGCTCATGGCAATGGGAGACCAGATGGCCACATTCAAAACATCTTGTGCCAGGTTAAGCGCATTGCCCGAGGTAAAAGAGCGCGGTCGTGACAGGGTATTCAAATAATCAAACGGCGCCTCTTCGCTTAATTGGGCACCAATTTTTTCATAAAAGTAATCGGCTTTTTGTTGGTAAATAGAGCTCACATTAAAGAAGTCATCTTCAAAGTTTATTTGTGCGATGGGCAGTTTATAAACGCTGAAGGCCGATTGCGCCGATTTTTCATGATAGCGATAAAGCCAGATAAATTGATGGTCAATCACCACACTGGGTAAGGGTTTAACGTCTCTAAATTGGTTAAACGGGTCGGTTTGATATAGAGCCACCTGACTTAACTCATAAAGCGGTAATAAATGAATCAGAGTGCGAGCCAGCTGTAACTGGCTTTGAAAATAATAACTGTTGTCGGCATGGGATAGGGGCTTGTAAAGCTGGGTCTGGTCTTCACTGTAAAGGGGGCCGTAGTTGTTAAGTACAATGAGCTGGTCCAGCACCGCGCGATTAGACTCCATATCGGTTAACGCGGTGTGAGTGCGGCGTACTTGGGCTTCAAATTCCGAGCTGAATAATTTAGCCGACCCCTCCACCTGTTGCAGGGCGATGTCTTCCATATCGTGGTAAGACTGATACCCCACCAGGCTCGCCACGCCTATGGTAAATACACTAAATACTACAATCACCAGCGCAATGAGCTGGCGACTGATTTTGTTCATGCCCAGCATTCTTAAAGGGTTTGCCGGTAAAAACGAAGGTTAATCATGATCCACCTGTGCAATCATCCATCGTAAAAAAAAGGCCTGCATACTCGTTTATCACGGTACTTTTTGCCACTGCAAAATGGCTTTTTCATACGGCAAGGTTTTGGGCCGCTCTCGCGGTCGTTTGGCTTTGGGTGCACCGGGTCGGTCCAGCCAATATTGTTCACTGGATATTTTGTTTAGCCTAGGCTGATATTGGGTGATGCGTAAGTTGGCCATAATGTCATCCTGGGCCTTAGCAATATTATTCATGGCTTGCTGCGCACTGATATTGCCTTGAATAGCGTTATCCAAATTGGGCCACCACACCCGAAATAACAAAGGGTAGTGGGGTACGTTTAAACCGGTATCGGTCCACTTCTTAACGCCGTCGCTTTGGTAAAACTCAATGAGCCCACCCCAGCGTTTCTTGTTGGTTTGGGCGTATTCGCTTCGCAAAGTGGAGTGGCGCACCGGCGTGCCCCCGGCCTTAAACTTCACCACTGCCGCCGATTTACTCACACAAAATTGTGCCCACAGCCAGGCGGCGGCGCGTCGTGCGCCACGGGTGTCCTTGGGGATGGTCCAGCTACCGGCATCCTGGTAACCCACCTTCATGCCTTTTTGCCAGTAACGACCATGGGGGGTGGGGGCTACCCGCCATACCGGATTGCCTTGTTCATCCACCATGTTGCCGCGGTGAAAGGCCTCTTCATTCAACCACAGGGTGTATAAAAAAATCTGTTGGGCCACATTGCCCTGGGCCGACCCTATGTTGTTGTCACGAAAGGTGCCTTTACGGGAATTGGGCGGGCTGTATTTGGCCAGCCAGTCAATATAGGTTTGCAAGGCATACACAGCCGCCGGGCTATTGGTGGCCCCGCCTCGACTCACTTGTGAGCCACGAGGAATGCGATCCACGGTACGAATACCCCATTCATCCACAGGTGTGCCGTTGGGCAGGCCCTTGTCACCGGCCCCGGCAATGGACAACCAGGCATCGGTGAAACGCCAGCCCAAGGACGGGGATTTTTTGCCAAAGTCCATGTGCCCATAAACTTGTTTGCCATCAATGGGCGTATTAGTGAAAAATTCGGCAATGTCTTCATAGGCCGCCCAGTTCACCGGCACCCCCAGATCATAAGCCATGTTAGGGCCGTATTTTTTGGCGGTGAAGGCACGAAACAGTTTACGAATGTCGGGGCGCTTAAACCAGTCATGGCGAAACCAATAGAGGTTGGCAAATTGTTGATCGGGTAACTGTAACTGCTGGCCATCGTAATCCTGGCCAAATTCCAGGTTAATGAAATCATTTAGGTCCAGGTCTGGGTTGGTGTATTTTTTACCCTCACCCGTCATGTATTGAGTGAGGTTCACCACCCCTTTCACACGGGCATGGGTGCCAATGTGGTCGGCGTCGTTCACGTAAATATCGTACAAATGTGTGCCCTGGCTCACTTGTTTGAAGATGGCCTCCACCACCGCTCCTTCCCCTATAATGCTGTGATCAATGTGAATTCCGGTAAGGGCGGTAAACTGCTTGGCCAGCTTGTTTTTTTCCCAGTGGTGGGTGGGAATATCTTCACTGACCACGTGCACGGTTTTACCGCGAAAGGGTTGGCCGGCTTGGCGAAACCAGGCCAGTTCCTTGAGCATTTGGCGCTCACTTAAGGTAGACGGCTGTAGGGCACTGGCAATTTTTTCAAGGGAAGCGGGCTCATTGGCCTGACTTAAACCGGCTAAAGCCCAGATAAACAGCAGTATTATGGAAGTAGGGAAGTGCGTCATGGGGCATCTATTCCAGCGTAAAACCTAAGGGTTCCTTAAATTTTAGCCCCGCTAAGCCCGTTCACAAGTACAGAGTCTTACTAGTTGTTAGCCGCCCGCAGCTGGCGTACTAACTGGTCCAAAGACGGGTTGGGGCGGGATGGGGTGCGGCTGGCACTAAGGGGGCGTGTTTGTATGCCCCCTTTTAACAAATCGCTGACAAAATGCAGCTCAACCTGGCTGCCATTGAGTTGTGGCAAAACTTCCTTAAGGTAAAACAGGGTGCTGGGGTAGGGGTGGCCAATGGCAATGGCGCTGCCGTATCGCTGGGCAATGCTGAGGGCCTTTTTAAACTGCTGGTGGATGTGATCTATGTTGGGTTCGTTGTCTAAAAAGATGTCACGGCGGGCACTGTTCACCCCGGTTTTTAAGGCGGTTTGGTGGGCGATGCTGCCTGGATGAGTGTGGCTGTCCACAAAAAACAGCCCCTTTGTTTTCAATACCTGCATCACCCACAGCATGTAACGGACATTGGTGGTGAGCTGGCTGCCCATGTGATTGTTGATGCCGTGCACGTAGGGAATGGCATCGATGGCATAACTGAGCCTGTCTTTAAATTGCTGCTCGTTAAGGCCTTCATGCAAGGCCCCTGGCCCTAAAGCGCGCTGATTAACTGTACTCATGGGGGCGTGTAACAATACTTCCTTGCCCAGGCGTCCAGCGCGTTTGGCAAGAGTAGTGCTGTGTTTGCGATGGGGCATCACTGCAAAGCTTATATTGCCAGGCAGAGCAATGGCATCCAGCCCCTTTTCTAGGCTGTTGCCCAAGTCATCTATGATGATGGCCAAGCGAACGGCGGTGGGCTCGGCCAGCAAAGGAGTGGACAGTAGGCTAAGTACCAGTAGGCTCAGCAGCGTCTTCAAGCGGTGGCTCATCACTGTTAGGGGCTCTGGCGCTTAATACTTTCATGCCTTTTAAGACAATAAGGGCCTGTTGCAGTTGGTAGTCGTTATCCACAAAGACTTGAGTACTTTGGGCAATTTTTTCGGCAGCCGTGGGTTTAGCGCCGTCCTTGGGGTTCTCCAGATGGCCCTTAAGGTCGGATTCTTTATAATAGCGCCCATCTTTTGCCGGGGTAAATTGCCCCTGGTTCACGGTAATATCCGGGGTAATGCCCTTGGCCTGAATGGAGCGCCCTTGGGGCGTAAAGTAACGGGCGGTGGTGAGCTTTAAGGCGTGATCCCCGTTTAATGGCAGCACGGTTTGCACTGAGCCCTTACCAAAGCTTAGGGTGCCCATAATCACCGCGCGTCCATGGTCTTGCAGGGCACCGGCCACAATTTCAGAAGCCGAGGCCGAGCCGCCGTTAATCAATACAATCAGTGGCACCTCAGGCATTAATGTATCTACCGTGGCCTCATAGCGCACATCGGCGTTGGCCACTCGGCCTTGGGTATACACAATCAAACCCTGGTCTATGAACACATCGCTCACCGCCACCGCCGCATCTAGCACGCCGCCGGGGTTGTTACGCAAATCCAGTATTAGGCCGTTGAGGGGCTGCTGGCTTTTATCCATGAGCTTAGTGATGGCGTTGTTAATATCCAGGCCAGTATTTTCCTGAAACTGGGTAATGCGCACATAGCCGTAGTGATCGCTCAGAAGCTTGTGTTTCACGCTGGTGATCTTAATTTGCGCACGCTTAAGGTTAAAGACCAGGGGTTTGTTTTCACCATCACGTAATATAGTAATCTCGATGGGGCTGCCAGGTTCACCACGCATTTTTTCAACGGCGTCGTTTAGGCCAATGCCCTTCACCGGCATGTCATCCAGCTTAATGATTAAATCCCCAGCCTGAATGCCCGCTTCAGATGCGGGGGTATCGTCAATGGGGCTCACCACTTTAATAAGGCCGTCTTCTAGGCCCACTTCAATGCCCAGGCCACCAAACTTGCCACTGGTGCTGGTTTTTAAATCGTTAAAGTCATCTGGCCCCATATAAGACGAGTGTGGGTCCAGCCCGCCTAACATGCCGTGAATGGCGTTTTCTAATAGGGTTTTGTCGTCCACTTCTTCCACGTAGCTGGCGCGAATGCGTTCAAAAATTTCAGCAAAGGTACGTAATTCTTCCAGGGGTAAACGGGAAGGGGCGACCTGGGCCTGCCCTTGAATCACGTCTTCGGCTTGGCTGGTAAACGGGGCGCTAAGGATCAGCAGTGTTAGTAAAAAAGGGCGCAACATGGGTATCTCTTTAAAATGAACCGATAACTAGCCGTTAATGCAACATCGGCAAATGTTAGACAAATAATATTATAGCTATTCTTTAGTTATAACAGATAGTTCTGAAATTTGTAGTTTATGGGGCTATTTGTTGGTTTTTTGCTGATTTGGGTGGGTATTTTGCCGTTTATTCCTATCAACCCTTAGTTTCACATTGATTCTCGCGTGGCTTTTATAGCGTTAACGGCCAATAACAAAATGCGGCTGGTGGATATGGCCATGCTAGTTGTTACTCTGCGCAATGGGCGGGCCGTCATGCATCCTCTACTATCGATCAACATCGAATTCTTTACCAAAAGCAGTACCTGCTCTTAAAGCTGTCTTCATTTTGCGAAAGAGCCCATGCCAATAAAAAAATCTAATTAATGTAGAGGCTTCCCTATGTCTGTGAACTATTTAACGCCGCTTGATTACTTGTACCAATGGGAAAAAAACTCGCCTAACAAAATATATTTAAGGCAACCGCGCAAACGTATTTGGCAAGAATACAGCTGGCAACAGGTGGCAAATGAAGCGCGCAGCATGGCCGCTGCCCTGCAGGATTTACAGGTACAAAAAGGCGACCGGGTAGCCATTATTTCTAAAAATTGCGCCGAGTGGATCATCGCCGACCTGGCCATCATGATGGTGGGGGCCATTAGCGTGCCCTTGTACCCCACGCAATCGGATGACTCTATTGAGTATGTTTTGCAACACAGCGGCGCGTCGTTGGTATTTGTGGGCAAGTTGGATAACCCGCAGCATATTCAAAACATTATTCCCCACACCATTAAACAGGTGGGTTTTAATTACGCCGGGGTAAAGGCGCCGTTAATGTGGAACGATTTAATTGCCAAACACGCTCCCATTACTAACGCCTTTCATCCCACCCTAAGCGATACCTTTACCATAGTGTATACCTCGGGCACCACCGGCCACCCTAAGGGCGTAGTGCATGATTTTGCAGGGGCTTCGTTTGCCGCCACCCATGGTGTGAAGGAATTTAATTTAGATCAAAACAATCACAGCATGTCGTTTTTGCCGTTAGCGCATATTGCCGAACGGGTGTTGGTGGAATTACCCAGTCTTTACGCGGGTTTTACCGTGTCGTTTACCGAGTCTTTGGATACCTTCGCCGAAGACTTACGCTTGGTAAGCCCCACCAGTTTTTTCTCGGTACCCAGATTGTGGACCAAGTTTCAAATGGGAATTTTAGAAAAAATGCCCCAGAAAAAACTCAATATTCTGCTAAGCATTCCCCTAGTGAGCACCCTAGTGAAGAAAAAAATTCGCCAGGGTTTGGGCCTGGATAACACCACTATGTTTATTTCGGGCGCGGCGCCGTTAGCGGTATCGGTACTGGAATGGTTTGCTCGCCTGGGCATTAACATTCAGGAAGGTTATGGCATGAGTGAAAATTTGGCTTATGGCACCATTAACCCAGCCGGTGACATTCAATTTGGTACGGTGGGTAAATGCATGTATGGCGGGCAGGTTAAAATTTCAGAGCAAGGAGAAATACTGTTTAAGAGTCCGGCCAACATGAAAGGGTATTACCTGGATGATGAAAAAACCCGTGAGGTTATTAAAGATGGTTTTTATTACACAGGGGACAAGGGTGAAATAAACAGCGACGGTTACCTAAAAATAACCGGGCGCATTAAAGACACCTTTAAAACCACTAAGGGTGAATTTATTAACCCCACCGTGATAGAGGAATTACTGTGTGAAAATACCAATATCGAGCAAGTGTGTGTATTGGGTTTGGGTTTAACCCAGCCTTTGGCACTGGTGGTGTTGTCTGAGCAGGCGCAGCAAAAACCCAAAGAAGTGGTAAACCAGGAGCTGCAAGCCACTTATGAAAGTGTTAACAAGCAGCTGCAATCCCATGAGGTGCTAAATGGATTGTTGGTTGTAAAAGAAGAGTGGATTCCCGAAAATGGCCTCATGACCCCAACCCTTAAAATGAAACGTAATGAACTAGCCGATTATTATCAGCCCCTGGTAACCCAACACAGTGAAGCCAAGGCGGTGGTGTGGGAATAACCGTCGCCTCCAACCATTATTAATCTAGATTAAGCCATGGCAACATACAGCTCATGGCTTTGTATGCGCTTAATCCACTTTTGAATGGCAGGGTAATGCGCTAAATCAAAGCCCCCTTCGTGGGCCACGTGGGTGTAGCCATACAGGGAAATGTCGGCAATGCTAAGGGTATTACCTGCTAGGTAGTCGGATGTCTTTAGCTGCGCCTCCATAACCCCTAGCGCCTTATGGCCACCCGCTTGTTTAGATTTAAACTCGTCTTTTTTATCATCTGGTAAACCCAAATACTTGGCAATAAATCGTGCCACCGCGATGTAGGGTTCGTGGCTGTATTGTTCAAAAAATTGCCATTGCAATATCTTAGCTTGGTTAAAACCATCGCTACCGGCAAGCACAGTGTCTTGTGACAGGTAGTTTAAAATGGCATTGGATTCAGATAAACAACGGCCATCGTCTAATTCCAGCAATGGAATTTTACCGTTTGGGTTCTTTTGCAAAAAATCGGCTGTATGGGTTTGCTTGGCCAATATATCCAGCTCAATCCACTCGTGTTTAATGTTTAATATGGAGGTGAGCAGTTTAATTTTGTAACAGTTACCAGATTGGGCATCGCCATATATTTTCAATACGTTCTCCTTTACGCGTTAACATCAAATGAATAGGTATACCCCTTGTTATGGTTGTTTATCAAAGCTTTTGACACCATGGGGTATTTGATACCAATCTTGTTTCTCGCTTACCCAAATGTGAATGGTGGGGTTTATTATTCGAGTATCAGATAAATTGCTGGGTTTTAGTTTTATTTTGTCGGGTTCGTTAGGGTTAAAGTGATAAATGCGATTGCCACAGCCAGGGCAAAACTTGGCCGCACTTATGTTGCCACTATCTGAGCTACGGCTCCAGTCTTTCATAGTCCCTTTAAATTTTACGCTATTGGCGTTTACCATGGCGGTAATGCTAAAAGCACTGGTAGACAACTTTTGGCACTCTTTACAATGACAGGCGGCTACCATTAAGGGAGGTGCAAGAAGCTCATAGGTGACGCTACCGCATTGGCAAGACCCTTTAATAGGGTACTGTATGCTGTTCATAATCTACTCCTGTGAATGCAAACAAAAAGGGATAACTAAATAATTAGGAAGCCCAATCAATTACCTAGCTGGCGTAATTTTGAAACATAGGCTTCACAATCTAATGGATTAAAATTACACGAAAGCTTATTCATAAAACCATGCAAGCTTTCACATTGTTCAACAGACACATTATCAAGCTTGTTTAAGGATTCAGCCATACTAGCAACTGAAAAATGCGCTTCCAGTCTTGGTAGAATAATGTTGATTGGAATGTTTGGCTTAACATTCAACATATTTCTAATTTGAGATCCGTAAAATAAATGAGCGTGTTTAATATGGCTTGGTTTTAATTTATCTGAATGCCGCCAGACCGCAGCGGCTCCCACACTAAATGCAATGATAGAAACGGGTTCTTGCAATTTTGATAGGTTAGAAAAAACGAAAGAGGCATACTCTTCCAAGCCTACGTTTTCAGTAAAGTATTGGTAAGCAGATTGTTCATTTGAAAATAGGTTTTTCATGCCCATATAAGGGTCTAAAATTATAGGGTGGCTAGCTATTCGTGCACTAAGCTCGACCAGTTCATCTGTTAGGCCAAATATGTCTGACACTATAATGTTCTTCATGTTTTCCTGGGGAATACGAACCGTTAATAATTCTGCATAACCAGATATATCTGTCTGTCTTATTAAAGACTAATTAGGTTTTTCTTCGCGATCAAGCATGTCTATGTATTTTGAAAATCGCCTTTGTCTGGTTTCGGACTTTTTGGCACTGGTTAATCCGTGCGCGATAACATAGCGGCTGGATTTAGTAAGTGTTTCATAAAATTGTTTCGCCTTTGGTTTGCTATCTAGGGCGGCTAGAAAGTCTGCTGGCACCTTCATTTCACTTACTGAATAGGCGTTATCCCAGCGGCCGTCTGCTTTAGCGGCACGAACGTGTACCAGCCCTGCCTCCATCATTCGGCCCTCGCTTATTAAACGCTCCACATGCTCTACATTTCTTTTTGACCAATTGCTTCGCAATTTTCTTGGCGTAACACGCTGCAGGTAGGCTTGATCATCAATTGACTTCTTAATGCCATCAATCCAGCCCCAGCACAGGGATTCAACCACAACACAGTCCCAAGTTACACTTGGAATTCCTGTCCCTTTCTTGAATATCTTCACCCACAGCTCGGTTTCAGTGGCGTGATGTATTTTTAGCCATTGGCCAAACGCCTGTGGTGATGCAAACGTCATGATTTTTGAAGGATCGGCTTCAGGCATAAAATTAGATTCTTTTTGGTTGGTATATCGCCACCATCAACCGTAGAGTGATTACAGTGACGGTTGCAAAAAACGCGAAGGCTGACGGAGTAGAATTACTGGGCCTAGTTACGTGGCCTTTACTGACTGACTTGGATAAGAGATTTCTAATACCAGGCACTCTTCTTCGCATATAAAAGGGCCATGCACTTCTCCTGGTGGCCTGCTTGCATAATGTCCAGCCTCTAACCACATCGCAAATGCTGCATCATATAAACGCCCAGATATGATATAAATCTCTTCTGGATAGTCATGGGACTTGCCACCAAATTTTTCTGTATTTGCGCCAGTTTTAAAGCGAGTTAATCGAGTATAGTCGCCTGTTTTTTCATCCATGGCTAATGTTAACTGTTCAAGCATGCCGTCGGTATTTTCAATGGCTTGCCAGCTACCGGAATTTGATGCTGCTAAAACATTCCAATATTCAATTGTATTTTTGCTCATAAATAGATCTCAATTTACTTGTAATGGAAGTCTAGCCATTGACGGCGCAAGAAGAGGCGCGCGTTAGCGCATCCTTCTTGATTGCCTTGTTAAAAGATGGGCCAGTTCTGAAATTGCTACTGAACACTCTATTGGATTAGCTTGCAGTATGAAGTGAGGCCCATTTATAGTTTTTATAATAATGTTCTTAAAAGTATCTCGAAAATTATTAATTTTATTTGAACGAACTAGCCTATCAGATGTAGCTTGAATATATCCAACTGGTAAACCAATATCATCTGATGTAGCAACAAGTGATTGCATTGAACTCAATCTAGCTTTGATTAGTGAAGAAGGCAGCGAGAGCACTGTGTGTTGAAACAACGCCATAAGCTCTTTGCTTGCACTAAAGCCCAAGAACAACATTTTATGGAGAATTGATGCTAAAGGTAGGGAAGACAGTAACTTTATAGGTAGTAGCCGAGCAAAGCCTAATAGAACCTTATGTGGCGGGGATAAAAATGTAGCCACAAATATAATTCCTTTCATATTTTCAACACCTTCCTTTGCTAGCGCCACACCAATTGGGCCTGAGAATGACTCTGCAACTAAGATGAAGTCTTCTTTAGGTAGCTTCCCCTTAACAAATTTCGTGATCGTCAGGTAATCCTGAGGCCCCGAAATTGGTAGTGTTATCACTTCACAGTTGAACTCGGAAAGTTCACCTAGGAGAGGGGAAAAAAGATTCCCCGTCCCATCCATTCCTGGCAATAACACTAGCTTCACTATAATGAATTCCTTTTAACGCCTGCCAGCAGGGGCGCAGAATGCGTCCCTCTGGCTGGCTTTGTTATTCGTTGTTAAAATCAAAGTGATTCCATATAGCCAATTTTGAACTTAGAAAGCCCGCTCTCATCATATTCCACAACCACTTCAGTGGTTGCATCGCTATAAAAGTGCTTACACTCTGGAGGGCGCGTACTTTTAGACCACTGCAAAGCCGCAACAATATCTTCATGCTTTAATTTATTCTGATACTGAAACAAAATCTTCCCTTCAGCATTTTTGATATCTAAAGCTTTCGAAACGAAGCTTTTTGAAGAACCAATCTTGATACCAGACTGCGTAACTATATTAGCGCTATCTATACTAGTTTGGGCACATTGATTAGGTGTATTGTTATTATTAATCTTCAACATCTCAAATGCACTTAGATCCCATGCCGTATACCTATAAAATATTAATGCTGTTGATTTATCTTCTGAAATAAAGCAGGCGTAATCGGAGCAAGAGGCACAGCCAGGTCGATCATTAGAGATCAATGGTTCAGGAAATGGTGCATCAATGTCCTTCATGCTATTCATAGGGACATTAATCCCCATAATAGTTAGATTGGACGGGTCAACTTTACCATTAGGCGATTGAGAGTAACGCGACACTTTAGTCTGTGGTTCATCACTACAATCTGGAGCCGGCCAATGCTTCAACTCTGATGAATAGGCCGAGATAGAAAACAATAGTAAGAAAATAATTTTCAGCATATAGATATCTTTCACCTAGTACGAATAACGCCTACATAATGGGCGCGCGGCTTTTTTGCGCGTCCAGCCAGCTCTGCTGGCGATCATTGATGTTCTTGTTAGGGCTTTATGCCAACTTAAAAACGACACTACCCGATTCAAATTGCTTTAGCTTTATAGATGACTCTTTTAGCTCAGCCTCTGCACAAGATAAAAGCCAAAAGTTCTTTGTTGCATGAACCGCAGGCTGCGACGAGTTTTCGTTATAACACGCCAATGAATTAATGCTGCGTTTCTTAAGCCAATTTCTCAGTTTTTTGTATAGAGCTTCAACAACCTCATGTGAAGTAAAATTAAAACAACCATCTAAGTCAGTTGAGGCGATAGCAATACGCCCAGATGTAAGAACCCCATTTGTTAGAATGCTACGCTCATATTGTATGAATCCATCACTTAGGTGAATTTCATCGAAGTGCTCGCCGGATTTAATACTTACATCTTCAATGCTCAGTAGATGTTCATCAAAAGCGATGTGATCATCTTGGTTCATGAAGTATTGAAACTCGCTCCGCATCTGGAATCCTTGGTAGCCCTAACGCCCGCAAGCACAGGCGAGCGAAGAATGAGCGAGTCCAGCACAGCTTGCTGTGCGGTTGTGCCTTGCTTTGTTATGAGTGACCAAGTTTAAAACGCCGCAGTACATTATAAACAATATC
>Ga0105353_1000917_pt1 | contig 15664 bp, 8 predicted proteins | sample EN1Hudsemesocosm_2_FD_83657 | JGI IMG/M metagenome (GOLD analysis project Ga0105353, IMG submission 83657) | Methane-oxidizing microbial communities from mesocosms in the Hudson Canyon - EN10B Hudson Canyon | ecosystem: Environmental > Aquatic > Marine > Cold seeps | place: Hudson Canyon...
GTTTAACCCCCCCATATTCTTTAACAATATCGGCTTTATATTTTAATTCGTTATGTACAATATTTAGGGTGGCACTAATGCCTTCTTCCACATCAAAAATTTCACTTTCTTGTTTATCAATACGGGAAAAGTCACGTAAATCTTGTACAATTTTCTTAGCTCTGGTTGCCCCTTCAATAGATTCTTTAACTAAATCTTGTAAATCTTCTTGTAAGAATTCTAAATCTAAATCCTTTTGTAATTGATTAAATTCTGTGGCTAATGCATCGTCTTTAGGTAATTGTTTAGCTAGTTTGTTTGCTAAAGTAGCCACCTGTTCTAAATCGGTTAAATATCCTTTTAAGGTGTTTAAATTAGAATAAATATAACCTAAGGGATTGTTAATTTCATGGGCGACACCTGCTGCTAACTGGCCAATTGAAGCCATTTTTTCAGATTGAATTAAATGCCCCTGTGTTTCTTTTAGTTGGTTGTTTAGACCCAGCTGTTCTTCTTTTTCTATTTCTAATACTTGGTTGGTTTTTTGTAATTGTAGTGTTCGTTTTTCTACCGTATCTTCCAGTGATTTTTCAACTTGTTTTTGCTTGCTAATATCAATACCACAGCCCATATAGCCAGATACGTCTCCATTCTTACGTTTTCGAGGCACGATTGTTTCTAAAATCCAGCGTTCTGAACCATTTTTATGGCTTAATCTATATTCTGCTTCAGTTGCTTTATGGGTTGTTTTAATTTTTTCATAAACTGCTTGTAATGCATCTCTATCATCTTTATGAACTAATTTAGCACATTCACCATTCATGCATTCAGTAGCATTTAACCCTGTAAATTGAAGAAACTGTTGATTAACAAAGATACGCTTTCCTTCTGTATTACTAATCCAAATTAGGGCGGGTAAAATATCAGCTAATTCTTTAAACCGGCCTTCACTTTCTCGTAATGCACCATATAAATTATTTTGCAAGATTTCAACATTAGACTTATCTGTATTCTTTGATTTTTCTGTCGCGTTAATATCAGCGACCATTTGTTTGTCTGTAAGTAATATATGATTAATTAACCATTGCACCAAAAAGTCGAGTAATTCATCGGTAATATGTTCTGGGTCAGCTTGATATGTCTTCTGAGCTTCGTTTATTTGATCAATAAACTGTTGATGAACCAATAAATGATCTTGATAATCTTTCTCATTATATTCATGCCCCGTCATGAACTTTTCTTCATCTTTAAAATGAAACTTAGTATATTCAACTAACTCATCCAATAATTTAATGACAATATGGGTATCCCCCCCAATATTGAGACTTTCATCTAATTGGTTGAGTAAATCGACTAATTTTTTATGTTGTTCATCAATGCTCTTTTCTCCAGTTTTATAACTGTCATCCCAAATAAATATTGCCATCGATCGATCACCAAAAGTAAAAATAAAAAATCTATAATTTCTATAATATATATTTTAAGTATAAACCTTAAATCAATAAAGGGTAAGGCTGGTGAAGTCATTGTTTTGTACTACAATTGGATTAAACATTTGAATATTATTTGAGTATATGAAAAATTTGGAAACACTTCTAATAGTTGATGATGAAGCTGTAAACCTAACAGTGATGAGTAAAATTCTTACTCAGCATTATGGGGTGCGCGCTGCAAACTCAGGCGCTAGGTGTTTAGAAATTGTAAATTCAGACCCCCGTCCAGATTTAATACTACTTGATATACAAATGCCTGATATGAATGGCTATGCAGTTCTTGAAAAATTGCAACAAAATCCAGAGACCTGTGATATCCCCGTTATTTTTGTTACGGCATCAGAAGCTATTGAAGATGAGGAAAAAGGCTTAGATTTAGGAGCTGTTGATTTTATTGTAAAGCCGATAAGACCCGCGATTCTTCTGGCGCGTATAAAGACTCATTTATTAGTAAAACAAGCAGAACTGTGTCTTCGTGAACAAAATACTAGTCTTGAAGTTAAGGTCACTAATAATGAACAACGTTTAAAGCACATTATTGAAGCTGTTCCTGCTGCGATATATGAAACATTACTACCTGATTTAAAGCTTTCTTTTCTAGATTCTAGAGTCAAACATCTTGTTGGAATTGGCAAAGAAGATTTTAATAAGGGCGATCTCAATTGGTATGAACAAATTCATCAAGAAGACCAAACTAGGATAAAAACAGAAATATTAACAACAGCACAACAACAAAGGGCGGTATTTCAACTTGAATATCAAATAAACCATGCTGATGGGAAAAGCATAGTCTGGTTTGAAGACAATGGCACTGTTGAATATGACTCTACAGGTAAGGCGGTACGAATATTAGGTGCATTAATTAATGTTAATAAACGTAAAGAAGTAGAGCAAAAGTTACTTGAATCTTTTGATGCAACGATTAAAGCCGTTTCTTCAGCGCTAGAAAAACGTGACCCTTATACAGCAGGGCATCAAAATAACTGTGCCCGTATTGCAAAAGCAATAGCAGAAGAATTAGGGATTGATGAAGATATGATTAAAGGGATTTATCAGGCAGCTGCAATTCATGATATTGGAAAAATTTATTTACCTTCTGAAATTTTGAATAAACCGTCAAAACTATCCAATGCAGAATTTGGTTTAATAAAAACACATGCTCAGGTTGGTTACGACATTATTAAAGATGTTAAATTCCCTTGGCCAATAGCCCAAACTGTTTTGCAACATCACGAACGTATTGATGGTTCGGGGTATCCAAACGGATGCAAAGCAGATGAGATATGTATTGAAGCAAAAATATTAGCTGTTGCTGACGTTGTTGATGCAATGAGTTCTGATAGGCCTTATCGTAAAGGGTTGGGAATTGAGGCAGCATTATCAGAAATTGAACAGAATGCAGCCTTGTCTTACGATGAAACGATAGTAAAAGCCTGTTTGGTTTTATTTAGGGAAAAGAATTTTTCAATACAAAATGAATAATCGAAGTGATAGCTTAATGGGGTTAACGGCTTTTATTGAGACGTCTTTCCCCAAAAAATGTTCTGCCTGTGGGGCTACTTTTCAAACAGCTACCCAATTTTTAACAGAAACGCAGAATATGCCCAATGGAAGGTCTTCTCTAAAAGAAGCATTAGAAGAAGATGGTACGGAAATTGTTGAAGTATTTAGGAATTGTGCTTGTGGTTCTACTTTAATGGATGAGTTTAATTCTCGTAGAGACAACTCTGATACAGGAAAAGAAAGCCGAGCTGAATTTGATCAGTTGTTATCAAATAATAGACATCTTTCTATTGAAAATGCACGCATTGAAGTGTTAAAACAAATAAAAAATAAATAATTTATTACCAATGAAACTACATGCCTTTATATAAACATAGTTATTTTGACTGGTAGGAGGGGCCTATGGCCGCGACCGAACAAGATTAACAGCAATCGCGGCCATAGGCCCCTCCTACCGTTATTAACAATACTTAAGTATGACTTTTTATAAGCTGTGGATTATATATAACCATGTAAAACTAAATAATTAAAGCCAGTATGACAGATAGAATATTACTTCTAGTAGATGATGAGCCTAATATACTAAAAGCCCTTAAACGCTTATTACGTAGAGATGGATATACTATTTTATTGGCTGATAGTGGCACTGAAGCATTACAAATATTAGAGCTAGAACCCGTCAATGTCATTGTTTCTGATCATCGAATGCCCGTGATGACAGGGATTGAGTTTTTGGCCAAGGTAAAACAAACATACCCTGATATTACCCGTATTGTACTGAGTGGGTTTTCTGATCTTGATACGATTACCGAAGCAATCAATGAAGGTAATATTTATAAGTTTCTGGCTAAGCCTTGGGATGACACTCAAATAAGAACGACCATTCAAGAGGCCTTTGAGCAGAATGAGTTAAAACTTGAAAATAGTCGTCTAACGGAAGAATTGAAACAGGCAAATGCTGGTTTAGTCCAACAAAACGTAGAAACCTCAGGACTATTAGAACAAGTAGTTAATCATAATACTGATGGCATTATTGTCGTTAATGCTGACAAGAAAGTTATGTTTTCTAATCCGAGTGCATTAACTTTATTGATAGATAATTATCGAGTTTTACCTGGTGATGAATTTAAAATGCCTTTTAAAGATAATCAGGTTTTTCATCATCATTTAGCGCGTAAGAATAAAAGTGATTTGGCTTTGGAAATTCGCTCTTCAACAATTCTCCATGAGGGGGAACAAGCTTTTTTAATTACTTTACATGACTTGACTGATATTGAACGGTTTCATGAAGAAAGAAAACAGGCTGAAGTAAGTATTAAAAAAGCTTTATTGCAAACAGTTAATGCCATTAGCTTAACCGTCGAAAAACGTGATCCTTATACAGCAGGGCATCAAGATAGAGTGGCAAGATTAGCTGTTGCTATTGGTGAACACATGGAATTTAGTGAGCACGAGTTAGAAGGCTTAAAAATAGGGGGGTTAATTCATGATATTGGGAAAATATATATTCCAGCTGAAATATTAAATCGCCCCGGTCCTGTTAATGAGTATGAAAGGTTGATAGTACAAGAGCATACAACGATTGGTTATGAAATTATGTCTACGGTTGATTTCCCTTGGCCAATTGCAGATATGGTTTTACAACATCATGAGAATATAGATGGCTCAGGCTATCCTAATGGCTTAAAAGGTGATGAAATTTCCTTGGAAGCAAGAATTATGGCAGTTGCCGATGTGGTTGCAGCTATGTCGGAATATAGACCTTATCGGAGTATGTTTACATTGGACGATATTATTAGCTTTATTAAAAGTGAAAGTGGTAAAAAATTTGAACCTAACATTGTTGATATTTGTATTAAGGTTCTTCAAGGGACAACATTTCAGCTCGATTAATAATTAGGTAATTGCACAATATTGGTTTGCTAGATAACAAACATTAGTTAATGGCTTTAATTTAATGGGAAATACGTTTTATGCATAAACAAATCATTAGATTATTAACGGCTGGGTTTGTTGTTCTCATTGCAATGATGGTAGTTGTTCAATTTGAAGCCATTAGAGTGGTTGATTTAATTGCAGGTTCAACTCAAAAACTACACCAACATCCTTTTGCCGTTAGTAATACTGTATTAAAAGCAAATGCAGATATTATCGCTATGCATAGGCATATGAAGGATGTTGCTTTGGCTCAGAATACTAACGAGCAAGAGCAGGCTGTTGCATTGGTTGATCATTATGAAATTAAAGTTTATAAAAGTTTTGATTTTATTATGGAACGGTTTTTAGGCGATAAAGCTAGAATTACCAAAGCAAGGTTATTGTTTACTAATTGGAAACCGATTCGTTCTGAGGTTATTAAATTAACACAAGCAGGAAGAAATATTGAAGCAGCTCTTATAACAAAGGATAAAGGCGCGGACTACGTTTTTGCATTAACAACAGAAATGGATGGTCTAATTTTATTTGCCCAAAATAAAGCAGATGAATTTATTTCTCTTACTTCTGAACAGCAAAATAAAAGTCGAGAAATTTTGCATAGTTTGATGACTGCCATTGTTATTACCAGTTTATTGATTGCTTATTTTGTTATAAAAAGAGTCGATATTAGTTCAAAAAAACTAAAGGACAGTGAAGAGCGTTGGCATTTTGCTTTGGAAGGAAATAGGGATGGTGTTTGGGACTGGAATATTAAAGATAATCAAATTTTCTTTTCTACTCGTTGGAAAGGTATCTTGGGTTATAAAAATAAGGAAATACCTAATGAATTTAATGAATGGAAAAATAGAGTTCACCCTGATGATTTAGACCAGGCTCTCGCTGATGTCGAACAACATTTAAATCAGCAGACTGCATTTTATGAAAATGAACACCGATTGAAATGTAAGGATGGTTCATATAAATGGATTCATGCTAGGGGAAAGGTTGTTTCTCGCGGAGTGGGAAATAAACCTTTGAGAATGCTGGGGACTCATACCGATATTAGCGAAAGTAAGAAAAATCAAGATCAACTCCGCAAGCTGGCTTTGGCGGTAGAGCAAAGTCCAGAGAATATTATTATTACTAATCTCGATACTGAAATTGAATATGTTAATGAAGCTTTTATAAACGATACGGGCTATACGCGAGAAGAAGTTATTGGTCAGAAACCAGATATTTTAAAATCAGGTAAAACACCGACTCATACTTATACTGAATTATGGGAAACGTTAAAACAGGGAGAGGCATGGAAAGGGGAGTTTCATAATAAGCGTAAAGATGGCACCGAATATATCGAATTTGCTCTTGTAGTTCCATTGCACCAAGCTGACGGCCAAGTTACCCATTATGTCGCTGTTAAAGAAGATATTACCGAAAAGAAACGTTTAGCTAAAGAGTTGGATAATCACCGGTATCATCTTGAGTCTTTAGTAGAAGAACGAACTGTAGAATTAAATTTAGCACTTGAACGAGCTGAAGATGCTAATAAAGCTAAAAGTAGTTTCCTAGCAAATATGAGCCATGAGATAAGAACGCCAATGAATGCCATTGTTGGCCTTACACATTTACTACAACACGAGGAGCTTTTACCTGAGCAGATAGAACAGCTCAATAAAATCGAGTCATCAACTGCTCATTTACTTTCTATTATTAATGATATTTTAGATTTCTCTAAAATTGAAGCAGGAAAACTAATACTGGAACAGTCCAATTTTGATCTGAATACGATCTTTGATCATATCTTATCTATGTTTAAAGAGCAGGCTGATAAAAGACATTTAAACCTTGAAGTGAATTTAACTAATGTACCTACTTGGTTACAGGGTGATGCAACACGCTTAAGACAAGCATTAATCAACTTTGTAAGTAATGCTATTAAATTTAGTGAGAATGGGACTGTATTCTTAGGTGCAAATATAATTGAACAATCAGACTTAGACCTATTGTTGCGTTTTGAAGTAAGAGATAAAGGCATTGGTATTGATGAACAAGCCAAATCAATACTTTTTGATGCATTTGAACAAGCAGATGTTTCTACCACGCGTAAATATGGTGGTACAGGTTTAGGTTTATCTATTACCCGTAATTTAGCTCAAATAATGGGTGGTGAAATAGGTGTTGATAGCGAGTTAGGAAAGGGAAGTACTTTCTGGCTTACTGCAAAATTAAAATGTGGGGTTGGTACAAAGCCTGTTACTACAGCAACAGATATAAAAAATAGTGAGTTATTATTGAGTACACAGTATTGTGGCGCGAAGATATTGCTCGTTGAGGATAATGCGATTAACTTAGAAGTGGCGATGAAGCTATTAAAAGCGGTGAAGTTAACAGTGGAACCAGCTATAAATGGTAGACAGGCATTAACTAAAGTGACTGGAACTGATTATGACTTAATATTGATGGATGTTCAGATGCCCGAAATGGATGGTCTGGAAGCTACGCGTCAGATTCGTTTATTAGCCAATAGAAAAGAACTTCCTATTTTAGCCATGACAGCTAATGTCTTTTCAGAAGATCGACAAGCTTGTATAAACGCAGGAATGAATGGTTTTATCTCTAAACCTATCGATCCAGATAACCTATATTTAACCATTATTAACTATCTTCCTAAACAAAATAATAATGTACTGGATGAGTCATTAGCTAATATTGAACAGGAAATTAATCCACTAGACGACGATACAGATTTACGTACGCAACTTGCTAGTATTGAAGGCCTGGATAGTAACAAGGGTTTACGCAATATGCTTAATGATGAAGTTGCTTATCTACAACTGTTAAAGCAGTTTGATAATGCGCATTATGAAGATATGAATAAACTAGATTCATTTTTTACGAATAATGAAATTGAACCAGCACGACTTATTGCCCACACTCTAAAAGGCGCAGCAGGTACACTGGGAATCGTTGGTTTACAACAAGCTGCTACAACTTTAGACCAAAACTTTCGAGAGAAGAGTTATGGTCAGATTTCCCAACTTATTGATGATATTAGAATAAAGCAAGATAATCTTCATCAAGCGTTGATTAAAATAACTATGGTGCATTCAACAGTAGAGCAAAGTCGTTCGGCGACAGAAATAGTTAAGCAACTTAAAAGATTACTTGAAAAAGATGATACGGCTGCAAGCGAACTATTTTTAGAAAATGAAGCGTTATTACAAGAAAGCTATGGTTTAGGTATAGAACAACTTAAATTACAAATTGAGGCCTTTGATTATAGAGCAGCGTTAGATGTCCTTAATTTAATAGTGGACTCGGAAAAGTTTATTGGTAAATAAATCGGCAGATATTAAAAGCTAGATAAAAGTCATGACAAAATTAATTTCAAATAATAGTGTTTTCTTTCAATTTTTACTTCAGAACGGTGAGGCAAAAGTAGTCTATGTAGAATCTTCTGTTAATGAGTTATTAGGTTATGCAGTAGCTGATTTTATTGAATCGAAGTTGTTATTTGATGAATTAATTCATATTGATGATAAGGATATTAGCTTATCGTTATTCAACCAAAACCCACAACAAGAATTAAAAAAAACCAATTTACGATGTAGAAGGGCAAATGGAAAAATAATCTGTTTACAAGCCCATTATCAGAAATTTCTTGATAAAACGGCTGATACTTTAAAGCTAGAGTTAACGTTAGTTGATCCAAGATTACTAAAACAATCAGTAGAAGAACAATTGCTAACGACTAATTTCACAGCAATGATGGATAACACAGATGATTATATTTATTTTAAAGACCGTAATCATGTTTTCACTGGCGCCAGTCAAACACTTGTTGCTATTACTGATCCTTCAGAAAGTTGGGAAGATTTACTAGGTAAGACGGATTATGATGTTTTTCCAGAAGCTTATGCCGATGATTATTATCGTCTAGAAAAACAAGTGTTTTCGGGTGAAATTGAAATAGCACATGAAGTGCAAAAAATTTTAGATATAGAAGGAAATGAAGGATGGGTTGATAATCGTAAATACCCTATTAAAGATAAAATGGGGGGTATTATTGGCTTGTTTGGTATTGCGCGTGACATTACAGAAAATAAAAGAATGGAACACGCTTTAAAGGAAAGTGAACAGAGGTTTCGTACTATTTTTGATAGCTCTCCACTTGGTATAGCAACTATTGATTCTTTTACAGGACAAATTTACCATGTGAATCCTGCTTATGTTCAAATAGTAGGTAGATCAGTAGTGGCTTTAAAATCAATAGTCTGGATGGATATTACTCACCCTGAAGATGAGCAAGAAGATTTAGATAAAATGGCACAAATGAATGCAGGGATGATACCTGGGTTCAGTATGAAAAAACGTTTACGTCATTTGAACGGTGAATATAAATGGGTCGCAATGACAATTGCTCCATTACCTGCTGAGGAAAAATTATCATTACGCCATTTATGTATGCTTGAGGATATTACTGAGCAAAAAAAGATTAATGAAGAGTTAGATGTTTATAGAGATAATCTTGAGAAATTAGTGGCTGAACGTACAAAACAGTTAGAAAAGGCAAGAGCTAAAGCAGAGAGTGCAAATGTAGCTAAAAGTCATTTTTTATCTAATATGAGTCATGAAATCCGTACACCGATGAATGCTATTGTTGGGCTTACACATTTGCTTCAACGAGAGGATCTTGTACCCGAGCAGATAGAACAGCTCAATAAAATTGAATTATCAACAGCGCATTTACTTTCCATTGTAAATGATATTTTAGATTTCTCTAAAATTGAGGCAGGAAAGCTAATACTGGAACAGTCTGATTTTGATCTGAATAGGATCTTTGATCATATTTTGTCTATGTTTAAACAACAAGCTGAAAACAGACATTTAAACCTTGAAGTGAATTTAACGAATGTACCTACCTGGTTACAGGGTGATTCAACACGCTTAAGACAAGCCTTAATCAACTTTGTTAGTAATGCGATTAAATTTAGCGAGCATGGAACTGTATATCTAAGTGCTAATATAATTGAAGAAACTGAGTCAGAACTATTGTTGCGTTTTGAAGTGAGAGATAAAGGAATTGGTATTGATGAAAAAGCTAAATCAATTCTTTTTAATGCATTTGAACAAGCAGATGTATCTACCACGCGCAAATATGGAGGTACAGGTTTAGGATTATCTATTACCCGTCATTTAGCCCAAATAATGGAGGGAGAAGTAGGTGTCGATAGTCAATTAGGAAAGGGAAGTTCTTTTTGGCTTACCGCAAAGTTAAAACGAGGGCTTGGTACACAACCAATTATTCCAGCCGTAGATATGCAACATAACAATTTATTACTGAGTACTCAATATTGTGGCTCAAGAATATTACTTGTTGAAGATAATGCTATTAACTTAGAAGTGGCCATGAAACTATTAAAAGCGGTGAAGTTAACAGTGGAACCAGCTATAAATGGTAGACAGGCATTAACTAAAGTGACTGAAACTGATTATGACTTAGTATTGATGGATGTTCAGATGCCCGAAATGGATGGTCTGGAAGCTACGCGTCAGATTCGTTTATTAGCTAATAGAAAAAAATTGCCTATTTTAGCTATGACTGCAAATGTGTTTGAAGAAGATCGACAAGCTTGTATCAATGTAGGGATGAATGGTTTTATCTCAAAACCCATTGACCCCAATAATTTATATTTAACCATCATTAATTATCTTCCAAAACAAAATAATAATGTGCTGGATGAGTCATTAACTAATATTAAACAGGAAATTAATCCACTAGAAGATACAGAATTACGCAGACAGCTTGCTAACATTGAAGGCCTAAATTGTAATAAAGGTTTACGTAATATGCTTAATGATGAGGTCGCTTATCTACAGCTGTTAAAACAATTTGATAATGCGCATTGTAAAGATATGAATAAATTGAATTCATACTTCATAAATGATGATATTGAGCAGGCACGTCTTATCGCTCATACTCTAAAAGGTACAGCAGGCACACTAGGAATCGTAGAGGTAGAGAAGTTGGCTACAAGCTTGGATCTAAATTTACGAAATGAGCAATATAGTCAGGTTCATCAACTCGTTTATGATATAAAAATAGCACAAGATAAAGTTCATCAGGCTTTGATAAAAATAAAAGAGGGTCTTATCGTATCTGAGCAAAATAGTCTGCATACAGACATAGTGAGTCAGCTCAAAATATTACTTGAAAAGGATGATACGGCTGTCAATGAACTATTCATTAGAAAATGAACAACTATTAAAAGATAATTTTGGTTCAATAGCTAATCAATTAGGTTTGCAAATTCAGGGTTTTGAATATCAGTTAGCATTAGAAACGCTCAATTCTATTGAAAGAAAAGCTTAGTTTTTATGATGAATAATAGATGGCTTGATATGTAATTTATTGAAATAAAACAATATTTTAATTTGTGATGATGAGTTATCCCCTTTTTAATAGTTGCTTGTACAAGAATCATTTGTAAGCTATTGATTTTATAGATGAGTTTAACTGCTGATCATTGACAGAAAGTATATAAGCTTTAAAATACCTTTTATTAGTATGAATAGAGAAAGGGAAGAATATTCAATGCTTATATAGCAGCTAATAAAAATCATTAATACTGATTTAGTCTCTTTAACGTGCACCAAGAAAATTTTTTAAAATAATTTACCTTTACCCTTTGTTGTAAAAAATATGAATGATAAGAAAATAATGGATGCTTCTAATTTAAGAGGTGATTTCTTTGGTGGTTTGACCGCAGGAGTGGTTGCTTTACCATTGGCGTTAGCATTTGGCTTACAGTCAGGCATGGGTGCTATAGCAGGATTATATGGTGCGATTGCTATAGGGATGATCGCTGCCTGGTTTGGGGGGACACCGACTCAGATTAGTGGCCCGACAGGTCCGATGACAGTGGTTTCTGCTGTCGTTATATCATCTGCAATAGAATCACATGGGGGAAGTCTTGAAGCTGCTTTTGGGACTATTATTGCTATTTTCCTATTATCAGGTGTATTTCAAATTCTGCTAGGCATATTTAAAATAGGTCAATATATTCGTTATATGCCATACCCTGTGGTATCAGGTTTTATGAGCGGGATTGGCGTTATTATTATCGTGTTACAGATATTTCCATTTCTAGGACACTCTTCTCCAAAGAAAATTTTAGATATTTTTTCAGAACTACCGACGATAGTTGATGATATTAACTTGGCTTCGGTTGGTTTAGCTATTGCAACTATCGCGACTATTTATATATTTCCTCGTATTACTAAGTTGATTCCTAGTGCTTTAGTGGCTTTGATTGCTCTATCGGTGGTTTCAACTATGATGGGGCTAGATGTAAAAATTATTGGTGATATTCCAGAAGGCTTACCAGCATTACAGTTTGAATCTTTAACAAATGTAGATTGGGCGCATCCTATGATGTTGATTGTTCCCGCTTTAACGTTAGCCGCATTGGGAACAATTGACTCATTATTGACTTCAATTGTTGCTGATAATATGACTAAAACTCGGCATAACAGCAATAAAGAACTGATTGGGCAGGGTTTAGGTAATATGGGCGCAGCAATGATCGGCGGAATCCCCGGTGCAGGAGCAACGATGCGAACAGTGGTCAATATTAACTCAGGTGGCAAAACACGTTTATCGGGTGTTATTCATGGCTTAGCTCTATTGATTGTATTATTAGGAGCAGGGGCCTATGCTAAATTGATTCCACTGCCTGTATTAGCAGGTATTTTGATTACAGTGGGGATTGGCATTATTGACTATAAAGGCATTAAACATATCCCATATGTACCGCGTACTGATTCAATTATTATGCTTGTTGTTTTAAGTATGACTGTTTTTGTCGATTTATTACAAGCAGTTGCTGTGGGTATGGTTTTGGCCTCAGTACTATTTATGAAGAAAATGAGTGATATTGTTGATAGTCAATCTTCAATAGGTTCTGTCGGTAGTTTTTCTCGGGAAGAAGCATGGCCTGATGAAACTGATATTTCAGAAGAAATAAGTAATCAAGTTTTTATTAAACATTTTGATGGCCCTATCTTCTTTGGTTTTGTTTCAAAGTTACAAGAAATGGCTGCCGCCTTACCTGAGGTGACAGTAGTCATTATCAGGATGGGGTTAGTGCCTTATATTGATCAGTCGGGTATTTATGCGATTGAAGATGCTGTTTTAGCGTTGCAGGAAAAAGGCGTTACTGTTTTAATAGCAGACCTTCAAGAGCAACCTAAAGGTATGCTGCAAAATGTCGGTTTAATTCCAAATTTAGTTCCAGAGCAGCATTTATTTGAAGACTTTAAAAAATGTATTGAAGCATTAGAGTCTGGCACAGTGAGTCCTGATCCTAACGAAAATAAAGCTAAAACCATTGATTGGAATTTAAATTAAAAATAATTAAAAGAGCCTCGATAATCCGGGGCTTTTTTATATAAAAGGAAAGCGCAGGTGCAAACAAATTTTGATTCTGAAAGAAAACTGTCTATTGAAGAAATTTTAGGTTGGTTGAATAAAGATCAATTAATTTCAGATTCTGAAGAAGAGGCAATCAGGCTTTATTCTGCTCGTTGGGAAAATAGAGGAAAGAGTTTAGTTGAGATTATCTGTGATTTTCAAGCAGAAAAAAACAGTAGATTAACTAGGAAATTCACTAAAGAAAAGCTGAATGAATGGTTGGCATCGCGGGTATCGTTACCTTTTTTTTATATAGACCCTTTAAAGATTGATGTCGCTGCTGTGACGTCTATGTGTACGCAGCCTTATGCCGAAAGATTTAATATTTTACCCGTTAAAGTTGAAGGGAATGTTGTTACTGTTGCTGTTTCCGAACCATTTATACGCGAATGGGAAAAAGACTTAAAACATATTCATAATAAAGAATTTAAACGGGTCCTTTCTAATGCCAAGGATATAAAACGTTATATTAGTGAGTTGTATGACTTTTCCAAATCAGTCAATAGTGCGTCAAAAAGGGCTATTGAAAATAATGGCCAGTTAAATAACCTTGAACAGTTAGTTGAACTAGGAAAAAAGAGTGATTTAGAAGTTAATAACCAACATATTGTTAATTTAGTTAACTGGTTATTGCAATATGCTTTTGAACAACGAGCGAGTGATATTCACTTGGAACCTCGACGAGATCAAAGTAATGTTCGGTTTCGTATTGATGGTGTTATGCATCAGGTATACCAAATTCCTACGCCTGTTATGGGTGCAGTCATAAGCCGAATCAAGATATTAGGACGAATGGATATCGCCGAGAAACGGCGGCCACAAGATGGCCGACTTAAAACCCTTCATGATAAATTAGAGATTGAATTACGTTTATCAACGATGCCAACGGCCTTTGGAGAAAAGGTGGTGATGCGTATTTTTGATCCAGAAGTGTTATTAAAAGATTTTACCGCGCTTGGCTTTCATAAAAGGGAGCAGCAGATGTGGACTGAAATGACCCATCAGGCACATGGTATTATTTTAGTCACAGGACCTACAGGATCAGGTAAAACTACGACTCTTTATTCAACTTTAAAACACTTAGCAACACCTGAGATTAATTTATGTACGGTTGAAGACCCTATTGAGTTGATTGAGCCTAGTTTTAATCAAATGCAGGTGGAAAATAAAATTGATTTAGATTTTGCTGCGGGGATTAGAACTCTAATGCGACAGGACCCCGATATTATTATGGTGGGTGAGATTCGAGACTTGGAAACTGCCGAAATGGCTATTCAAGCGTCTTTAACAGGACATTTAGTTTTATCCACTTTACATACTAATAATGCCCCTTCAGCGATTACTAGAATGCTGGAACTTGGGGTAAAACCTTATTTAATTAAATTAACCTTGCTTGGCGTAATGGCTCAACGCTTAATTAGAACTTTATGCCCTCATTGTAAAAGCCAGCACTCTATTTCTGATCAACAATGGCAAGATTTAGTACAACCTTTTAATATTAAAAAACCTGCTGTAATCTATCAAGCCACTGGCTGTGCAGAATGTCGAAATACGGGATATATGGGGAGAGTTGGAATATATGAATTATTTAAGAATACTTCACCTATCCAAAAGCAAATTACAGAACATTGTGATGCAAATGATATTACAAAATTAGCAATCAAGGATGGAATGAAAACATTGCGATTAAGCGGAGTAGAAAAAGTAATTGAAGGAATTACTTCAGTTGAAGAGGTGATAAGAGTTGCGCCTGAGAATTTAGCTGAATTGAGTTAAGGAACCTGATTAAGTCCCATTTTTTAGATTGCTAAAACGCCCATTATTTCCTACGAAAACAGGCGTAATAGAATGATTATTACGTCTCACTTCGTAAAAAATAGCGACAATTTTTTCTACGCTAAATTTTAAGCAACCAAATCAGTGTTTCAGTGTTTTCTAGTTTGTATTTATTCATTGTTCCAAAAATTTTGACTGTTTAATACCTTCTCTTTTCTCCCTTGTATTAATTGCTCTAAAAGTTTTCGCATGTTGCTCCTTCTTCCTCGAGGGAGAAGGTTGGGATGAGGGTGGAATAGACTGCCAGAACTTATGGAATGATTAATAAATAGAACTATGCGATTTATATGATCGTTTTAATTAAACAAAAAATACTGTCGTAAAAACATAAGTTGAGGACATTAAAAAGGCAATCTAATCATTTAGAGTTGTTATTTTGAATTAGAAAATATGGGTAAGCGGCAAAGCCTGACTAGTAAAGTAAATTAACAAACCAATATAAATATAAATATAAATATAAATA
>Ga0105353_1000923_pt1 | contig 15599 bp, 10 predicted proteins | sample EN1Hudsemesocosm_2_FD_83657 | JGI IMG/M metagenome (GOLD analysis project Ga0105353, IMG submission 83657) | Methane-oxidizing microbial communities from mesocosms in the Hudson Canyon - EN10B Hudson Canyon | ecosystem: Environmental > Aquatic > Marine > Cold seeps | place: Hudson Canyon...
CCGTGCTAGGTGATGGCGGCATTGTATCCAACTCAATTGCTGTTGATGAAGAAGGCGGTATTTTCATTGTGACAAGCAAACAAATGCATCGTGTACAGTGGACCGGTACCGAATTGAGTCGCGACCCTGGCGCTGGTGCCTGGACAGCAGACTATGACATTGGCCCGGAAATTCCTTTACCAGGCCGTTTGGGAACCGGTTCTGGTTCAACACCAACCTTGATGGGAACAGGGGAGCAAGACGACAAGTTTGTAGTGTTCACCGACGGCCAAGAATTAATGAACCTGGTATTGATGTGGCGTGATGAAATTCCAGCCGATTGGGAGCCTATTGCGCCAGGCAAAGACCGTCGCATCGCAGCAGAAATTCCTGTCACTTACGGCAATTCTGATGCTACCAGCAGTATGTCAGAACAATCGGTATTGGTGCGTGGTTACAGCGCAGTCGTCGTTAGCAACGAGTACGGCGATGCCGTTCCGCCTCAGCTATCAGTATTACTATCGAATCTTCCCGGTGTAGCGCCTTATGGTATGGAGAAGTTTACCTGGAACCCTGAGATGAATACCGGTGCCAGTGAGTGGGCCAATCCAACACTGAGTTGCCCTAATGGCATTCCTACCATGAGTGAAGCGACAAACTTAATTTACTGTATTGGTGCCCGCCAAGGCGCTTGGACACTCGAAGGCACTTCGTGGGATAACGGCCAAACAGTGTTTGCCTTTCCACTTGGCGGAACCAACCCTCTCATTGCCGGCGCACCTACTTGGAATAGCCATTATGCAGCAACCCAAGTAGCTGAAAATGGCGATATCGTGACAGGAACCTACGGTGGCGTAGTACGTATTCAGAAAAAGCAGTAAGGCGAATATAAGCAATAAAAAGATCAACCGAGCAAGCTGCCCAGTGCAGCTTGTTCGCGAAAATACACACTAGTACAGGGAATTAAGTACGGCTTTGAAGAAGCTCAATTAAAGGATAAATTAATTTATAACTGTTTGACTAGTATAAAAATAAGTTATTCGGAGAGTATTATGAAATTACTTAAATTAGCGGCCGCCACGGCAATCGCGTCTTCATTTGCGATGTCAGCCCAAGCGGGATTCGAATTCCCAACTGACAGCTGTTTCTGGGCTGGGCCTTATGTAAAAGAAAACCCCGTCACCAATATCGCTTTCCCTGATGCGGGAGCAAAATACTGGACAGGTAAGTATACCTTACCAGAAGGTGCCAAACTCGAATTATGGGGGCGTTTTCCGCATGCCCGATACATGTCTTTCAACTCATATAATGCCAATATAGGCCCGAATGGTGAACAGCCTACTTATGCGCCTGTTGATGTGGTGCGCGACGAGGACATGGACACCCTCCATCGGTTCGCAACTAATCCATTCGTTGACGGTGCAAACCGCAAGGCCTTTCTTCGTGGCTATAAATTAGAACTCGCTTCAGGTATGCCTCAAGAAAGTGACAGTCCAAATGTATTACGCTCATCTGTAGCCGATGGTGAGCAAGCGGTAATTGTCCTGCGTCACTATGTAGAGGACGAAGGCTTAGGTGCCACAGCGGGTGAATTCTTACCAAGCCCCGTATTAAGAATGGCAGATGGTAAGGTTCTTACTAAGCCAAAGCAGGTGTGTGCAGAATTGATGGCAATATCAGAAATTGTTGAACCACCGACACTACCCGCAGATTACTTTGCGGGCATAATGCGACCTGGTGGTAACCAATACTGGGCTTCTCAAGGTTTTGCGCCATTCGGTCTAGCCGCCGCCACTGAAAAGAACCCGGCCTCTCTGCGCCGATCATTCAATCCGAAGTCAGGCGTTGCCTGTGACTACTTCTTCTCTTGCGATTACGAAGGCCCACAGGACAATGGTTTCTACGCGAATATAGATAACGCATACACCTATGCGTACATTTCTAACGCGCCAAAATCTTACACTCCGGTTGCGCCGAGTCAACTTCGTCCTCTCGGTTTGGAGTTCACGATGGAAGAAGCCACTCCTGACTTAGCCGTAACCGTGTTTCGCGGCAAATTACCGACGACCCCAAAAACTCTAAGCGGTGACAAACGCATGTCTGAAGGTCAAATGCGTTACTGGTCTTTCTGCACGAACGAATACTACTCGCAGAAAGTAACGGACTGTGTTTACGATGAACAGCTCGTGACGGATGAAGAAGGTAACTACACCATTGCGATCAGCTGGTCGGAAGACCGTCCTTCAAATGCAATTGAAGAGTGCGGCATTAACTGGCTACCGATGTCCGGCAGCGGTGATGGCTTTGGCGATATGATGGGCAACCCGGCTTTGAACAACTCAAATGAAAGTCTTGTGGTTATACGCAACATGGCTCCGGCGGCCGATTTCGATCAGGCAATACAGAATATTCCGTCCCAAACGACTACGGCAACAACGTTGGGCGAGTACAATACCACTTACTACCAGACATCCGTAGCAGACTTTGAAGCTAAGGGCTGTTATTAATCCGCAACACTTAATTGCTCCAATAGCTTGGTGATTTATATCGCCAAGCTATTGGTGTATGTAAATTGATTTATTGGTGCCTGAGCTATCGTATAAATAACACAACTTTGCTGTCCTGCAAGTAAGCTTAATGACCGCCATCAGTACCAATTTTCCTTTCTAAGCCCCCAAACAGACAGAACTCTAGTCTCACTTTGTTACAAAGCTTGCTACTGTTCATAGTCGTTTTCATTTCTTGTGAAAAAGGTTCGCTTTGCGTCCTTGGTCAGCGGTATCACGACATCAATAAAGGGAGCGTTTTTGCTTACGAGTTTTGCTCAACTTTCATCGTTATTGACTTGCCTAAACTTGGCCAATTCTGCCTGGGAAAAACCTATAGGCTGAGTGTCTTACTAGTGGACACTTTTATCTACCTAGTGGTTATGAGAACGGGTATTTCTGGCAATGACTAGCTCGTGATATAGGGGTAAAGTCACGGTAAATTCTGAGCATGAGCGCATTGGATGTTTAACCTGATACAAGCACTTTTATTCTAATAGCCAATCGATATATCCAAAGAAAATAACTTCACTATACTTAATCCAGTGATTTTGGAGTAAGTCATCACGCTAGCATTAATCAAACTAAGATGGAGTTCAGAATGATTAAACCCTCAACTAAAATAGCAATTTTATCTCTTGTAGTTTTATCAAACCAGGTCTGGGCGGAGCCCTTAATGACCAAATCTCAATTTGCCGATTACAGTGTTTTGTACCTGTGTGCGGAACACAAATACTATAACAATATTGACAAAAAGGAAGCGGAGTTACTTCGTATCGAAGATAAGTATGGGCTTAATGATAGCAACTTCGATGCACTCGGTGCGCTCTTTACCGAATACGAACGGGATGATGTATTATTGGATGGTATTAGAGATCGTGCAAAAAATGAGTGCTATATTGCTGCCTATGCGCAGAAGCCTCAAAACATAAAGGTTATGTAAAAGGGCGTGTACGTTAGTGAACATGTTTGTTGCCTGGATGCTGCAACAGATCTACGAAGTTACAATACTGTAGGGAGTTTAGGCTCTACAGCATGTTCGCTTTTACTCAATATCAAACCAAATTCTATGCACAAAAAAGGATCAATTTGCGCGGTGAGTTTAACCGCCAGCTATTTTTTTATTGATCAGTTGTCTAATAACCCAAGCTTAACTTGTTTGAGTTATTACATTTATCCTTATTTGATATTTAGTACGAATTAAACCTTTTAAAATATTGAGAGGCATTAATGATTCAGAAAAATAAGATTCTTATTGTAGATGATGCAGCAAGTGTTCGTTTCTTTTTCAGAGAAAAGTTCGCTGATACCTTTGATGTTTATGAAGCTAGCGATGGTCAAGAAGGATTAGCTTTATATCAAGAACATGAATTTTTGCTGGTGTTAATTGATGTGTCTATGCCTGTAATGAATGGATTTGAGTTAGGCAAAGAATTGCAGCGCTGCGAACCCCACAAGAAAATCTCTTCCTCCATCATCTTTATGTCTGCAAGTGATGACGAAAAAACGATTCTCGAATGTTTTGAGTGTGGCGCCGATGACTTCATTCCAAAAGTTATAGAGGGTGATGCGCTTATCAAGAAAATTAATGTGTTATTGGATTTTAAACGCAGAGAAAAAGACTCAGTTAAAGAGATAAGTCAACTAAATGAGCTAATGCTTACCACTATGCGTCAGGCTTCCCTTTACGGTAGTTGTTTAAAGCTGCTATCTGACGTAAATCGCTGTAATAATGAGTCGGCGGTAGCCCTTTACATCTACTCATTCATGGATGCGTGTGGACTAACAGTCGCAATTCAATTTAAGAACAAAGAGTGCACCAAAGGCTTTGACCAGATAAGCGATGTTTGTAGCCCGATAGAAAATCGGGTTTTTGAGGTATTACGAGAAAAGGGTCGGATTTTTGAGTTCGGAACGCGTGCTATCTTTAATGATGAACATATTTCCGTTCTAGTAAAAAATATGCCCGAAAAAGGGAGCGATGCACATGGGCTGTTAATTGATGTGTTGGCAAAATTAATTCCCGAATTAGACTCGGGTTATATAGGGCTATTAAATCGCCAACAATTAGATGACGCGCGAAAGAGCACTGAGAAGATTGTTGACCAGGTAAAAGCAGGTGTAATGGAATTGCAATGTGAAAGACAAAAACAAATTGATAATATCACTTTGAAAATTAGTTTAAGCTTCCACAACCTAGACTTTAGTGATGATCAAGAGCAGTTTCTGAATAATTTAATTGAAACACAATTAGCGACATCAAAAACATCTGATGCCATCTTTCTCGAAATAAATTCGGCTTTAGCCTGCATGATAGAAGCACTTAAGCCTAATCACGTCGCGACGATTCAAGAGGAAAAACCGACAATTGATGCTGAGTTATTTTAATGACTCAGTATTGTTCAGCTCTTGAATGCTTACTGGACTGTCCCATACAGCTAAAACAGTTAGTATTTATCTAGGGCTTCATCGCTTGCAATGTTATACCGTCAAAAGATTCTCTTTTTTGTTCATAGCAATCGGCTTATCAATATTCAAAAAAGGCTGGTGAATGATTTAGTTGCGGATTGTTGAGGCAGATTAGATTAATCCCTAAATTATAAGCTATAAGGCCTGACTCTAGCCGATACACTAAATCAGCGTACTTCATAAATAGAGCGCAATACTGATGAAGTGACAAGTCGCGCCAGCTAGCACAAAAATATGCCATAGATCATGGAAGTTGAAATGTTGCCGATGGATGTTGGGCCATTTTGTGGCGTAAACAATCGCGCCAAGGGTATACACTACACCACCCGCGAATAACCAATCGACAGCTTCGCTTGATAAGTTATTGCTCAAAGGCTCGTAAATCAATAGAGCCACCCAGCCCATCCCGACATATAACAAGGTGGATAACCAGCGGGGAGCATGTAAGTAAAAAATTTTGATCAAGACCCCCGCTATCGCGATTGCCCAAATAAGCGCAAACATCATCCACGAAAGCGAACCCTCCAAACCCAACAAACAGTAGGGCGTGTACGAGCCTGCGATCATGATGAAAATCGCGATATGATCAATCCGTTTCAGCTTACGAAGGCCTAATTCACTTATTTCCATCAAGTGATAAACCGCGCTAGAGCCAAACATTAAAAACATACTGACGCTAAAAACCAGATAACTGGTTAGATACGTGCCTGCTTGTTGTTCGGGTAAATTCATCAGCATAAAAATCAAGGCTGGTACGGCGAGCAATGCGCCCAGCAGGTGGCTCAGACCCGAAAATGGTTCGCGTAAGTGGCGCACTTTTATATTGAGTATTCGCATCATTTTCCATTAGTTATAAATAAGTAAATACGCTTGATCGTTTGGTAGCCCTAGCATAGTCGTAGTCAGAAGGTGCGGCTATTGGTTTCTCGTTCACTGCTACGAGATGTCAAACTATTGAAATAATGGGTCAAGAAAATTAGCAAGCAGCGCTTTATGATGTTCCTACAAATTGAACTGACACCGATTTGAACTGACACCGATTTGAACTGACACCGATTTGAACTGACATAGAGTGAAGCTGAGACATATTATGATTATTAAACCCAAGGTTAAAGGATTTATCTGCGTGAATGCTCACCCGCTAGGATGCCAAAAGTCAGTCGAAAACCAAATAGACTACGTTGAAAACTTGCCCACAAATGAGACGCCGCTTACCGGATCGAAGAAGGCCTTAATTATCGGCTGCTCTTCAGGTTATGGTTTAGCGTCCAGAGTCGCACTGGGTTTTGGTTCAAACACCCAAACGATAGGTGTTTATTTTGATAGAGAACCCACAGCACGAAAGACCGCGAGTGCAGGCTGGTATAACAACCAACATATTGAGGCCTTAGCGCAAGATAAAAAGCTATTTGCTCAAAGTTTGAATATGGATGCCTTTCAACCCGAAACCAAACTCGCCACGATCGAATTGATCAAAGCCTCACTCAAGGAAGTGGATCTGGTAATTTATAGTGTGGCAGCGCCACGGCGTTATATTTCGTCTGAAGATAAATGGTACAACTCGGTACTAAAACCTGTAGGAGAAAGCCTTCAAAGCAAGTCTATTAACACCGATAAAGGCCTTCTTAGCACGGTTGATCTTGAGGCTGCTACGCAGGATGAAATTGATGCGACGGTTAAAGTCATGGGGGGCGACGATTGGTATCAATGGATGGAGGATTTAGACAGTGCAGGGGTCTTAGCAGAGAATTGTAATACCATTGCCTACACTTATATCGGAGAAGAAATTACCCAGCCAATCTACGGTGAGGCCACCATCGGTTATGCCAAGAAAGACCTAGACCAGACCGCTGTGAGAATTGACGACTTATTGAGCGCAAGACAGTCGACTTTAGAACGCACTGAAGCGCTCAAAGACAAAAAATACGCCTATATTGGCGTACTCAAAGCGTTGGTCACTCAATCAAGCTCGGCGATCCCCGTCATGCCGCTATACATATCCCTATTGTACAAAGTGATGAAAGAAAACCAGGTACATGAAGGCTGTATTGAGCAGATCGTACGGATGTTAAACACAGGCTTATATGGTGATACCTGTCAAATTGATAGTGCTGGGCGTTTAAGAGTTGATGAGCACGAATTAGACGCCACTATTCAAACCGAGGTAAAACGCCGCTGGCATGAAATTAATGATAACAATCTATGGCAGTTATCGGATTTTGCAGGCTACAAACGTGATTTTTATCAATTATTCGGCTTTGATTATGAAAACATAAATTATGATCAAAGTGTTGATACCTTTGGCCAAAAAAGTGAAGAGGCCATTATTGAAGGCGCCAGCAAAACGCAAGAAGGGGTAGCTTCATGAGCGACGCTAAGGTAAACAACTCAGCATTAAGGCTGTTTCTGAGTCTTGAGAATAACCTTAATCAGCCTAACTTGAAGCCTCTAAAGCTAGGCTTCGATCCTAGCCAAGAGGCTGATACTTTTGTGGCGGCCGATGACCTAGCGAGTCAAGCAAATGTGCTATCGAGCTTAACGGGCGAAGCCTATCAAAAGCAGGTGATTAATCCGGCAGAAAGCAATGAAAGATATTCTGTTATTAAGCTAGTCAATGATATCGCTGAGCGGGTTATTCAGGACGAAAAACACGGGCCATTATATCTCGCTGAAATTGAGTTGAAGACAGGGTCGGAAACAGGGTTGAAAACAGAGACATCTTCAATTCGCTTTGCCGTATTAGCACAAAATCGCCAGGTAAATAACGGGGTATGGACACCGTCTCATCACGAAAAGGCCCAACTGTGGTTAAAAAAAATTGCATCACGACAGCTACCACTTGTGACCTTTATCGATACACCGGGAGCCGACGCTGGCAGCGCAGCCAATATGGCGAATCAGGCGCACAGCATTTCTGCACTTATTGCGGTGATGGCGGATCTTAAAGTGCCGACGATTGGTATCGTTTGGGGGCTAGGTTATTCAGGCGGCGCGATCCCCTTGGCAACGACCAATATATTACTGTCGGTTAAAGATGCGATTTTTAGCACCATACAGCCTCAAGGGCTCGCGTCTATTGCCAGAAAACAGAAACTGGATTGGCAGACTTGTGCGAAATTGGTGGGCGTATCTGCCCCTGAGTTATTTCAAGAAGGTGTTTTAGATGGCGTCATCGATTATTCACCTTTGCAAGACCAGCATAAAAACGGCCTGATCAAAGACGCGATACTAAAGTCGCTAGGTTTAATCGATGACTCATCGCGAAAGCTCGTGAGTGAGCTTGAGCCATTACAGGCTCACTATTGTGATAAGGCTTTGTCACTTTCAGCTGAAGAAAATCAAATAACGCGAGAGAAACAGCTGACCTCATTTGATGTCGGTGCTTACGCCTCTATATTTGGTTTTGCCCAGAGTGCATTGCGTAGTTTGCAGTTACGTTCGCGTTTAACGACTCAGTCTGTTCAATTGGAAGATGCCGAAAACGCTCATTATGAACATTTTATCTCGCCTGATGAACAATCGCAGGCCCTCAGCGATAAACGTTTTGAAGCGTGGTACTTTGATGCTTGCAACAATGGTAGCGATAGAATCATTTATGAAGATAGTCTTCTAAAAGCGTGGACACGTTACCGTGAAAAAGAAGTTCACCAAAGCGATGACCGAGCGTATGTCGTGTCACTGTTTTTGGGTGACCCTAAAGCCAATTTTGATAACGCGCAGCACGTTCTTTTAGCCGAAATAGCATTTTATTTATACAACAATTGGCAGCAAGAATCTCAGCATCATTTGTCGGCATTAAGTCATAAATTAGGCAATTTAGCTGACGGTACAGACTGTAATGCCATCGCGAAAGAGAAACTCACTGTTCTTGATTTGATTCAGGACACACGCTTTAAACCTAGCGTACTCACGCATTGTGACATGTTGGTTAAATTCGATGCGCTCTATGAGCAGATCTTAGCCAATCTAAGTATCATAGTGTCGGAGTTAAGTGAGCATAAAAAGGTATCTGAGCAGCTCTTAAATACGATGCTGACGCAGGCAAATATCAATAATGAGCATGACTTTGGTATCTGGTTGATCAGTGTCCGGAATACCGCCAGCTTTGGGCAGTTTCTAAGAACGGCTGAATTGTGGAAAAAGTCTCAATATCCGCGTTTATCCGATGTGGTTTTTGTTGTGGCCAGTTACTTTTTCGATAAACTCTACCCAGAGATGTTTGAGTGTCAGGCTCAAAATAAAGTGTTTACAGGCCAGTTTGCGCCTGTATCCATCGGTAGACGAAAAGATTTTTGGAATCGACTGCATCAAGCCATTAAGGATATTCGTATCCAGGCGGTGTTGAATGATATTAAACCGGCGAATAACTTTGGCTACCAAGCACTGATTGACGCCAACTTCGAAAATTTCTCAGCGCTTGACAGCCATATTACAAGCGCAAACCCAAAGCGTTTTCCTGGCTTTGGCGAGTCAATACTTCGGCAACAGAGCCAGCCAACGCTATCAAACTCAACATCGGGGCTCATTACGGGAACGGCGCGCTTTAAGTGCAGCGATGAAACCCTTGAGTTTGACTCTCAATTCGAGACGCAGCACAAAGACGTCGGCTTATTTGTTTCAAATCATGCGTTTCAAGCAGGGGCCTTTGACATGGCTTCAGCTGAACGACTCTGCCGATTATTGGCTTATTGTGGTGAGCATTCATTGCCTGTTATTGGTTTTGTGAGTTCAGGCGGCATGCAAACCAAAGAGGGTGCCTCTGCTTTATTTTCGATGGCGGTGGTGAATGACCAGATAACACGTTTTGTGAGTGACCTGGGTTTACCGCTCTTGATGTTTGGTTATGGCGATTGCACGGGGGGCGCGCAAGCGAGCTTGGTAACGCATCCTTTAGTTGATACCTATTATTTCTCCGGTACGAATATGCCGTTTGCCGGGCGCATTGTGGTGCCGGACTACTTGCCGGTAACCGCCACCTTAGCAAACTATTTGGTCTCTGAGCCAAACAGTATGAAAGGCATCGTCGAACACCCCATCATCAGCGATGTGGATAGTCGGCTAAAAGAAATCGACTCAAGTATCGCCGCAGCCGATCTCAGCGTGAATGAGCTAATTCAAAGTTGGTTAAGTGATAAGGACCTGACAGATAAAAAAGTTTTAATCAATCATACCGTTTCAGCTCAGAAGTTTGAGCCTTATAAAAAGGTGCTGATACACGCAAGAGGCTGTACCGCCGTAAAACTGATACGTGAAGCGCATGCCATTGACCTAAATGTTGTGCTGGTTCAATCGGACCCTGATATGGACTCGGTGGCCGCTGATATGCTCAAAGCCGGTGATAATCTGGTTTGCCTGGGTGGTTATACCTCAGATGAAAGTTACCTGAATGGCGACAGTGTTTTACGTATTGCCGAGATTCAGGGCGCGCAAGCTTTGCACCCAGGCATTGGCTTTTTATCTGAAAACCGCGAATTCGCCCAGCAGTGTCTGGAGCAGGGTTTGAACTTCATAGGTCCGTCACCCGAAAGCATGAACGCCATGGGCGATAAGTCACGCGCGATTCATACCGCCATTTCCTTAGGTGTGCCAGTGGTTCCGGGTAGTCATGGGCTGTTAAGAAACATAAAACACGCAGAACAGGTGGCAGCTGAGATCGGCTATCCGATTATTCTAAAAGCGGCTCACGGGGGCGGCGGTAAGGGCATAGTGGTTGTCGAAACCGCAGGCAGTCTGAATGAAAAGTTGCATATGATCAAAGCAGAAGCGCGTAGCAGCTTTGGTAGTGACGATATTTATCTTGAACGACTGGTGACACGGTTTCGGCATATTGAGGTTCAGTTACTAAGAGATCGTTTTGAATCGACCTTGATCATCGGCTTACGTGATTGCAGTGTTCAACGAAATAAACAGAAAATTATAGAAGAGTCAGCGTCGACCATATTGCCAGACTATCAAGAAAAAATAGCCAGGGATTCAGCCTATAAACTCGCCGAGGCGTGTGACTATCATGGGGCGGGAACGGTTGAATTTATTTATGATCTTGATCGCGATACGCTCTATTTTATGGAAATGAATACCCGCCTACAGGTAGAGCACCCAGTGACTGAAAAGGTCAGTGGGATTGATATCGTAAAAGAACAGTATCGCATTGCCATGGGGCAAGCCATTGAAGGGCTCAACATTGATCACCAAGGTTATGCCATTGAAGTGCGTATCAATGCCGAAAAGGTTGAGGTAGAGCAGGGAATCTTGAAAGTCGTGCCATCACCGGGTGTGGTGAGCAAGTGTCTGTTCCCAGAATCGAAAGAGATTACGCATATCCTTGCCGTGGATGAGGGCAAGTCGGTACCCCCGTTTTACGATAATTTGATCGCACAAGTTATTGTGCATGCCGACACCCGAAATGCAGCCATTGCCAAGATGATTGATCACCTATCAAAGGTGGAACTTGAGGGTATTGATACCAATATTGGCTTATTGCAGGTGATTCTGAAGGATCCATTATTTGTATCCGGCGACTACGACACCAGCTACCTGGAAAAGTTGATTGAACGCAACCCTGATGCCGCTTTAGCTTTAAAAAATGACACCGAAGTATCTCCGCAGCAGGCCTCAAGCGAGTCAGCTTCAATTGTGGTTGAGGGCTCTGATGAACTAAAAGTACTCGCGCCTTCAACCAGCATTGTTTATCGCTCAAGCTCCCCTGATCAACCCGCTTATATTCAGGAAGGCGATACCATCTCGGTTGACCAGACACTGTGTCTGTTAGAAGCCATGAAGATGTTTCAACCACTGAGCTTGTCGCACTTTAATAAACTCGAAAAGGAGGTTTACCCTTCCGATCAGCAATACCAAGTGACCCATATCAAGAGTGTCGCAGATCAACAAGTGAATAGAGGCGACTTACTCTTTGTGATTAAACCGGTGAAGGCCCGGGCTTTAGGTGAAGAGCTAGGGGCATAGCTCTAAGGGAAATGGCTTTCATAGACTCAGATTTAAAGGGCTAGAATTAAAGTAGATAGACTTTGGGGCTGTTATCCCTGAAGCATGAAGAAAGCAAAAATTGAGTTCAAATTTTTTATATTGATAAAACAACCAACAGGAAAATATTTTATGTCAGATATACAAAAACGGATCGTTAAAGTTATTTGTGAGCAGCTAGATGTTGAAGCTTCAAAAGTAACAAATGAAGCAGATTTTCTGGAAGATTTAGGCGCAGACTCACTCGATACAGTCGAGCTAGTCATGGCATTCGAAGAGGAATTTGATGTTGAGATTCCAGACGATATGGCAGAAAAAATTAAAACAGTTAACGACGTTTTAGCGTTGGTATCTGAAAAGGTAGCTGCGTAAATACTCAGTATTTAAAACGACGCGCTAGGGGAGAACTGTGGTTTTCAGATTCTCCCTATAGCCTTTAGGGGTGGTACCGCTCCACCGTTTGAAAGCGCGGCTAAATGCACTTAAATCACCAAAACCAAGCGAAAACGCAATTTCACTTAAAGATAGGTCAGTTTCTTTGAGCTGTTCTTTCGCAGAAGCAAAACGCACTTCTTCCAATAACTCCTGAAATGATACTTCTTCGGCCTTTAATTTTCGGTATAAAGTTTGTCGGCTGGTATTGAGCTGTTTGGCAATGTGGTCAACATCCGCTTCACCAGTGCCAATTGACTGGGCAATGAGCGTTCTTACCTTATCGGCATACGAACGTTTGAATAATTTTTTAAGCAGATTATTGGCGTACTGTCTTGCGGCGCTGCCAATGTAGGGGTTGCGTTGCTTTGGACTCAAGTCGAGATACGCTCGCTTAAATACGACTTGGCAATAATTTTGGTTAAAGCGTAAAGGGCAGTCGAAAACCTTTTTGTACTGATCACTATAATCGGGTGCAGAATGTTGAAAATCTGCTGATTCCCATTGAATATTATGATCGAATATCACTTGGGCGCGATGAAGAAACAGTGTCATTGTTCGCTCCATATCAGGTGTACAGTAATTTTCTGAATCCAAATGCACAAAGCGTAAATATGCGTGGTCTTTATCTGTTTCCAGGGTGAGCGAAATAGCATCATTAACGATCGAAAATAAACGTATGTATTCATCCAAACCCTCGGCTAATGTCTTACTGTTAAACACGACGTGGCCAACCAAGCCTATTTTTGAGGTGTTGAGTATTTTCCCGAGCTCCAAACCGAGGGCAGGGTTCTTTGTAAGGGCTAAGGCAGTTTTCCAAAGAGTCTGGTATTGATCGAGCGGTAAGCGGCTGTCTTGTTGCTCCAAGTGGCTTAAGTTAATGCCCGATATTTTCGCCACACGGTCTTGACTAAAGCCGTAATTATCCAAAAGAGAGACCAGCGCTAAGACCGATGAACTGCCAATGCTTGGAGAGAAATTATTCAAAATATCACCATGGGAAGTAGAATTTATGGGTGCTCAATAAATTCACCTTCCAATAAACAAAATCGAAGCATGAGTATACGGATAGTTGCTGTAGAGCGTTAAGCGGATCTGGCCACCAAGTTCAGCAATATAAGCCATAAAATACGGCGAGCAACTGAATGACTTTTCCCGTTATACTGCCAACCATCAAAAAATAAAACCCAGGAGGATATTTTTCTAATGGCAACAAAATCTCACTTTGAAAGTCTCATTAGCATGTATGCCGCTGCACCCATCAATGAAATATACAAGCCTGTCATGGAAGTTTCAGAGGGCGAAGCCACGATAGATATAGCCCTCGGCGAAAAGTATCATCACTCGGCGGGAGGGGTGCATGGGTCTGTTTATTTCAAGATGCTTGATGATGCGGCATTCTTTGCAGCAAACTCGCTTGAAACAGAGTTTTTTGTCTTAACGACTTCGTTCACCACCTATATTACGCGGCCTGTAGCAACGGGAACCATGCGCGCCGTGGGTAAGGTAGTAAACAAAAATAGAACTCAGTTTATAGCCGAGTCGGTGGTTTATAATTCAGACGGCAAAGAAATTGTACGGGGTAATGGCGTTTTTGTACGGGGTAAGCTGCCTCTAGTAGACGCCAGTGGTTATGCATGACAGTTTTTAATAAAGCGTGTGTTGCCAAAATCTCGCTAATGCTTTGCGTATAATAATACGGTTCACATAATAAATATAAGGAACGAACATGCCCAAACAGTACGACTTTAACAGCGGTGAGCCTTTAACCGCTTATGTCGCCGACGTGAGTTATTTTAGCGGTAAACTCGAAGCCTATCTTCGTTACAAGGAGATTCCGTATCATCGCCGAACCATTAATGTGAATATCATGGTGAATGAGGTTTATGCCAATACCCGGATGATGAAGATGCCGGCGGTTAAGCTCAATGACGGTAAATGGTTGAAAGATACCACGCCGATGTTGGAATGGTTTGATCAGCAAAAACAGGCCTTTAGTATCTATCCCGAAGATCCTGTAACCAATTTTCTGGCGCTGCTGCTTGAAGATTATGCCGATGAGTGGTGTTGGCGTTCGGCACTTTATTGGCGTTGGAACTTTCCTGAAACCAAAAATTTGCTTGGCCAGAGGATCGGGCAGGAAATACTCGGTGACTGGCCAATACCTTCAAAATTGGCGGGTTGGTATATCGCAGAACGTCAGATTCGCACCTACTTGAAGGGCGACGGCCTGACCAAAGAGACCGAACCCTTCGTCAAAAAACACTATACCGATATGCTTGAAAGCATGCAGCAGATCTTGTCTGACTCGCCTTACCTGTTGGGAGACAAACCCTCTATTGCTGACTTTGGTTTATTCGGCCCCATGTTCAGACATTTTGGTTTAGATCCGGCACCGGCGAAAGTCATGATCGAAAAAGCGCCCGCGGTATATGAATGGTTAGCAAGATTATGGAATGAGAAAGGCAGCGCTATTGATAAAAAGGCCAAGTTTAATGACTTTAGTCACCCTGGTTGGCAGTATTTTCTTAAAGACCTGTTTGATGTTTATTTACCTTTTTTGAAGGCAAACGCGCAAGCTTGGGAAGGTGGACAAAAACGTTTTGATCTGGTCACGCCTGAGGTGACTTACCCGAAACTTAAAACCGTTCACTATCGCGTTTACTGCCTTGAAATGTTACAGCAACGCTTTAATGCGCTGAGCGCTAAAGATAAAAAACGTGTGCTGAGTACCTTTTCCAGTTTCGGTACATTTGAGCTGGGCGAAAATGTAAGCTCTGGACTCACGAAGGAGTTCACCTTTCCGATCAACGCGACCAAGCAAAAACTCAAACCACTCGAAAAGCTCCTGCTCACCGCCACGGGAACGCCTTGGGATATGCCAAAGTGGCTAAAACCCAAAAGTGAGTGATTGAGTTCAAACAAAAATGACGGTGATTCGGTTTTGTACGGCGCATATTAGTTGTGATATTTACCACGGGCTTGGTACGGTGCGCAAGGCGCACCCTATGAATGATGGTGGGTTCACCCCAAGGTAAAATAAAATGTCGCGCCTTTGCCTTCTTCGGCTTCGGCCCATATTTCGCCTTCGTGTTTTTCGATAATACGTTTGACGGTGGCGAGGCCGACGCCGGTGCCGGCGAAGTCGTCGCTGGTATGCAAGCGCTGAAAGGTGGCAAATAATTTGTCTTC
>Ga0105353_1000932_pt1 | contig 15486 bp, 9 predicted proteins | sample EN1Hudsemesocosm_2_FD_83657 | JGI IMG/M metagenome (GOLD analysis project Ga0105353, IMG submission 83657) | Methane-oxidizing microbial communities from mesocosms in the Hudson Canyon - EN10B Hudson Canyon | ecosystem: Environmental > Aquatic > Marine > Cold seeps | place: Hudson Canyon...
AGGGCAATCACTCGATTAAACGGGGTGCAATATACTAAAGATTCACCGGCTGCGCCGGGTAATAAGATGGGGGTACTCTGGCCAGATGTATTGTCCATTTTCTCTTTATGGGTTTGCATGTCACCACTTTGAAACACCCAGGCCACATCCAGTTCACCTACGTTTTCTTTAGTGATCTTGGCATTGGATGAATAATGACGACCACCTTGGTCGCCCCCATAATACAGCCAACCTTCGTCGTTATCGGCGGCCCAAGAAGGGGCCGCCAAAAAAAGTAGTAAAGAAAAAAAACTTCCAATGTTGCCCATAGTATTTATTTCTCCAAAGGCGTAATGCGCAGCATAGTGGGCACACCGCCCTCAGACTGCCAAGTGGGGAAATGAGAGTTGGTTGTATAAATGGCACCGTCTTCTTCAGATATTTCAATGTCGCGGGTGAAGAAACGCTGGCGAGGCATAGGATAAGTTTTCCAGCTTTCAGTTTTAATATCAAAAGCCAGGATGGTATCGGACTGGTTGCCATTTACCCACACCACATCGCGCTTTAAATCCACGTTAAGGGCGTAAGGTAATTCATTGGCCACCGGTAATTCATACTTAGTAAACTGTTTGCTTACTTGATCGTATTTCACCAGCAACGAATCCTGAAAGGCCACGATCCAAACATTGTCGTTGGCATCTACACGCAAGCGACGAGGGCCTTTAAATGGAAAATCAATCATAGTGACCTCTTTAGTATCAGGGTCAATACGGGCAATGTCTTCAGCGTATAAACGGGCCACCCAAACCATGCCTTTGGAATCTACATCTATGCCATAGGGCATAGGCAAACCACTGGACTCTTTATCAGGGGATGGTTGAGGGCGGTTTTCTGGCGAGAAACTAAAGATAATGGGCATCATCTTTAAGATGAACCATTCTTTTAAACTGCGGGAAGGCAGATCGTACATGGTAAATTCTTTGCTAGTGCGATCAAACATGGCCACCTGGGAAGACACCGCCATGGTGAACCAGACTCTGTCTTGTTGATCCACACGAATGGTATGTGGGTAAAACCCTTCTGGCATGTCGTACTTAATAAACTGTTTACTCTTGATATCAAATTCCAGCAAGGCCTGTTGCATGGACGGGGTAATAAAAATGTTACCGTCTTTTTTAGAATAAGCAAACGAGTGAACACCCATATAGTTATGCATCTTGGGGAACACTTTAAAGCGATTGCCAAATAAACCACCTAGTTTGGCATCTTCGTCATGAGGTACTTTATAAACCGTATACTCATTGGTTTTTACGTCCATCTCATAAATACGATCAAACAGGTTATCGCCTATGTAGACCTTGCCATTGGGGTGTAAAATGAAATCGTGCATCTGTGAAAAACCATCGCCAATGGGCCATTCGGTCATTTCTATATCAGATAAGTGATTTTCCCAGGCTTTAGGAGTAGGAACCGCCTGTGGTGCTTCCCTTAGGTCGCGGTACTCTTTTTGTAAAATTTGGGCGATGCGATCATAGTCATCATAGGGTAAACGTGAGCCATAGGTGCCCATGCGTTTGAAGACGCTTTTCCATTGATCCACCGTGCGCTCGTTACGCATAAAAGGAGAAGCTTGTTGGTGACAAAAGGCGCAGTTAAGAAAGAAGGTTTTTTTAAGCTCTTCATCGCCCTCAAAATCCAGTTTAGACAGCCACACATTGGAGGGGTAGCTGGCGTAAAGCTGCTGATCCGTCATTTTTGTAAGAGTAAGCTTGGATTTTAATTCAGAAAATACCTCATCCTGGTATCCCTGGGCGCGGGCACGATATTGAACCGGCTCGCTGGTATCCGGTAATTCAACCTGGCCATTAACGTCACTGAACCGGGTGAGTACCGGCATGGAAATATTGGTCACCCCGTGCGGGGTGTAACCGTCGTCGCTTAAATCAGATGGGGGATTATTCAAGAAGGTGCGGGTAATCATCACCTGGGCTAAGGCTTCACCTTGCGAATCTGTAACCACCAGTGTGGCGGCCATGGCCGGGGCCACACCCAATAGGGAGGCCAGTAATATACCAAGTTTCATAATCACTCCTTAATGTTATTTTTTCCATTTTTCCAGAGACTTGTGCGCGAGTATTGCCCGTAGACTCATTATTTTGACATCACACGCCAAATAGATTGAATATAGCCCAATATTGGCCGGCTGAGCCTTAATAAGGCCTTTAATTCACTCCTCCGTTTAGTAAAGGCAACTCTATTTTTGACGGTACCGTCACCTTAAAGCTTTGCTCAACCTGCTCACTACCATCACTCACCTGCAGGCGCACGCTGTGCTCCCCCGCTGTCACCTGACCTCGTGGCCAATATAACACCCGCTGGGATTCATCCAATACCATGTTATTAGGGCCGCTTAACAGTTTGTAACTGAGCGCATTCCAATCTTCATCTTTTGCCATGAGGGCATATCGGTAACGTACATTTAACTGGCCCTGGGTGACAGGGGGAGAAACAAAATAAGGCGCACGGTTCACGTCTTTCACTATTATGGGGTACCTTAGTTGCTTAGTAAGGCCTTCCTCATCGGTTACTTCCACTTCCACTAAATGGGTACCGGCATCTTGAAAACCCGTTTGCCAAGTAATTAACCCCTGATGATTGTCTATTTGCATGGTGTTAGGGGCCGTTATTAATTGGTAATTTAATGCCATACCGTCAGGGTGGAAGGCCGCCACCCGTGCCTTGTATACTTGATTTTCAGTAACACTTTGTAAAGGCAGGCTGTTAATTCTGGGGCCACGATTTTTATTGTTCACCAGCAAGGTAAAACTCTGTATCACCTCTTTAACACCATCGCTCACCGACACCATTACCTCGTGACGTCCATCATCTTTGAAGCCGGGGCGCCAACTGAGGCTTTGGCCATTTACCTGCATGACCATGGCACTGGGGGCTGATAACAAGCGATAGCTTAAACGGTCATTATCCGCGTCTTGCCCTTGTAGGTGATAAAGGTAGTGCTGCCCTTCGGTAATACTCAGCCTTGGCTGGCTGATAAATGTTGGTTGTCGGTTTTGGTTATCCACCTGCAAGGTAAATTGTTGCAATGCTTGTGCCCCTTGTTCATCCGTTACTCGAATTTTAACCGGGTAAAATCCTGCTTGGTTAAAGTGTGCAGTGAAATTTAGGGTATTGTTCTCAGCGTTTAATACCATGCCCTTGGGCGCAGATAGCAGCTCAAAAGTGAGAGCACCATCATCTGGGTCGGTGGCGGTTAAAGCACTTTTATATACTTGGTTTTCCACTGCCTTCAATAAAGGGGTCGATGTAAATGCAGGAGCACGATTAACATTCACTACTTTTAATGACAGGGATTTTTCAATTTCTTCATGGCCATCTGTCAGGCCAACCCGTATTTTTAAATCACCGGCTTGCCTGAAATTTGCCTGCCACTGCAAATAACCCTTTTGGGCATCCAGTGTCATGCCCTTTGGGCCTTGTAATAATTGATATTTAATTTTATCGCCATCGGCATCCAGTCCCTTAAGTTCAATAAAATAGGGCTGTCCTTCTTGGGCGGCTGGCAGGTCATGGGTTAACCACTTAGGCGGGCGGTTCACAGACCTTATTTGAATCGGCAAGGTCATTAGCGCCTTGGTACCTCGAGTATCATTCACCGACACGTGTAATTCCATATACGAGGCTTGCTCAAAATTTGGCGTCCAGCTGAGCTTTCCCGATTTTGAATTAAGCGTCATGCCCTTGGGCGGTGAGGACAATGAAAATGTAAGATCATCATCATCCAAATCTGTGGCCTTGAGCCACCAGTGACTCGACTCACCTTCGGTTGCCATTAGTGGTGATGGTTTCTCAAACACTGGCGCACGGTTGTTATCTACTACCGCCAATGCAAACTCATAATCCACCTCGTCTATCCCATCATGAATGGATAACTGAACGGAATGAGTGCCATGGTCTTCAAAATCGGGGTGCCAATGCAGCGTATTGCTCACCGCGTTTAATGTCATCCCCTTTGGCCCGTCTTCTAGGGTTACCTTCAAATCATCCCGGTCCAGATCATCCAGTACCAAGTGATAGCGATAAGGGCTGTTTTCTTTGGCCTGTGTCTTGGCGGCACTTAAGACCTTAGGGAGCCGGTTAACATTTTCAACCTCAATATTAAACAGGCTTTCACTTAGGCCATTTTTACCATCAAATACTTGCACATTTACCTGAGACAAACCTGCCTGGCTGTAATCCACCGGCCAGCTAATGACACCGGTCGCGGCATCCATTGTCATGCTCTTAGGGGCATGCTGTAGCTTGTACACAAGTGGGTCGTTATCCGGGTCTTTGGCTAGTAACGTGTATTTAAACAGGCTATTTTCATTTGCCGGCTGTACGCCAATGGGTTCAATAACAGGGGCTCTATTTTTATCTTTAATCTCCAACGAAAACTGCTGAATGCCCATATCAAAGGCATCCTGTGCCGCCACCGCAACCGTATGAGTGCCCGCGTCACTGTATCCCGGGCGCCAAGTTAAGACGTGAGTATGCTCATTTAACTGCATGCCCTCGGGTGCTTGTAATATTTTATAAAAAACCGGCTCTTGATCTTTATCCAACGCAGCCAATTGGTAAACATAAGGCTGAGTCTCTTTCCCTTTTAATACAGGTATGGACGTAAACAATGGCAGTTGATTATGGTTTTCCACCTGCAACGTAAAACTCTGTTGGCTGGTTTGTCCTTCTTTATCGGTGGCTAATATATTTATTGGGTACTGGCCTTGTGCCTTAAAATCAGGGGTCCAGTTAAGGGTATGGATTTTGGCATCCAGCACCATGCCAGGGGGGGATTGTAATAATGAAAAGACAACACTTTCGGGCGCTTCATCCTGAAATTCTATTTTGTGACTATAAGGTTTTCCCTCCACTATATTTGACACAGATAAGTTTACAAATTGTACCGGTTTATCTAACACTTGCGCTTCAATACTGTAAACGTAAAACCCGGAAGACTGCCCCGGCACAATTGAAAATGCGTCTTCCACCGATATGCCTGAATTAAAGTGCCAAGAATTTGATGCATGTCGGTCACTCATGACGCCTGCATTGCCAGTAAAATCCATGGCGCCATCAAGCTTGGCTAGTGTCTTTCCATTAGATAGCTCCACACTGGCTCGATCCTTGGCCAAATTTGGCTCAAAACGCTTTAGAACCACCTTGATAATTTCCATGCTGACAGGCTGATTATCTTGCACAAAAAAACTAAATTTTAAGCCTTCGGAATTTTTTGATGAATAGTCTTTATCCAGGTTTTCTCCCCCCGCGATCTGAAGCCCATGCACGTTTTGAATAAAGGCATTGTTAGCAGTAACCGTTAACGCGATGCCTGAGTTGGAAACCGTTAAGGTGTCAGAGCTGGATTGATCTTGCTGATGATCGTGAAAGTTAAATTCCAGGGAATAACTGTAATGGGTAAAAACTAAAATAGCAGGTAACAATAAGGGAGAAATCAAGCTCTTTAAAGACGTCATAAATTACACTTTTTTAAGCAACGTAATTTGTGTGACTAATAAGTTATTGAAGGGTCCGTATACAACACGTTAATCACAACACCTTACACTAAAAAAAGCACGCTAGCCCTGGGGTCAGAGCTAACCTGCATAAATGAAACATGTCGTATTGGCGGGCATGCTTCTTTGCTAATTAGCTAGCAAGGTTCAATAATGCCGTGATCTATGCTTAAATTTAACCCAGATTAGGGCGGGGTTTTCTATACTAATAGTCATAGCTATAAATTTGGCTATTGGTAACCATAATGATTCAACAACTCGGTTAGCTTTGATTTTGCATTTTCATGCCCCGGATCTTGCTGCAAAGTAGCTTGTAAATATTCACGGGCATTTTGATCCTGAGCAAACTCAATGGCGATAATGCCCTGCAAGTAATTTGCTTTAGCCAACAGTTCAGTATTTTGTGACTCACCCTCGGTTAAGCTTTTAGCAATGATATTTGCCTGCCCGCTATCCCCCCGTTGATAATAAACCTGTGCAAGCTCCATAAGTGTGTCTGTGTCATTAGGGCTATGAGAAACACGGTTATGCAACTCCCTCAATTCATTATCATCAAATGCTTCAAGACCAATTTTTTCACCCATGGCTTTAGCTGAGAACGGCGTTGCACCCTGGTTATTGACCGCCACCGAGTTTTCGTAGTCAGACATAAGTGGGTCAAAGGATTTTAGACGCTCTGCCAATTGCTGCCCGGCTAGTAAATACTCTTCCCCTTCTGCACGGTACTGCGCCACTTTTTGATCAATTATATCTCTATACTGAGCCTGCTCACTGGCAGATAACTCAGGCAAGGGAGCACTTTGTAAAAATGCAGCAAACTCGTTATTAATTTCATACAAACGATAACTGGCCAGCAAACTCCATTTGGCACTGGCTAAATCCATTATGGCGTAGTATCGGGTTTGCAGCCCCTGGAACAATTCAGTTTTGCTGCCCACGACACTCTCATCCAATACATCCTGTAGCTGAGTTAAGTTAAATTGCTCAAGCGCGCCGTGGGCCTGATTATAAATTTGCTGTGATAATAAGTTTTTAATGGCCGTATTACTGATACCCACCCCAGAGTTAAAGGCTTTTTGAGCCAAATTAAAATGTTGATTGGCTCTTTTGGATTGGTCTATTTGTTGATACAAGACGGCCAGGCTGGCATTCACCTCTACCACGCCCTCACGATCCAGATTCGTGGTCTGCTTGGCTAAGACCTGTATGGCACCACGGGGATTACCATTACTCTGTTCGTTATGGGCGATGGCCTGGCTGTAAACCAAACGTTCACCCTTGGTTAAAGGGTATTGACTTAACAGGGTTCGGTAATGACGATTTGCCAATTCAAGCTGATTCATAGTTTGGCGAATGTGCGCTGCCTGTAATAAAAAACTTTTTGCAGTGGCGGTCTTGGAGAATTGCCTTGCATAGACTTCCAGGTTCTCAGCCAAAACACGGTATTGGGAGCTTGCCATGGACGCCTCTATCATGGCTTTCAAAACACTGTCTGCATCCTGGCTTTGTGGGTAATTAGCAATGATATTTTGCCCAGTTGACTGCATGGTTTGAAGGTCGTTTTTTTCCTTACTGGAGATAAATAACGCATTCAGGGTTTGCGCACCCATGGAACTGGATTGATGTTTTTGTGCAAACTCCAGTAAACGCTCTTTACCCGCTTCCCAATCATCAATGGAGGCCACCGTCAGGTTACTCACCATTTTATTTTGTGCACTTGCCGCGATCTGTGCCACACCTGTTTTAATGGATTTTTCTAAATGGGGGTTAGCGGCCACGGTTTTACTAAATTCAATGAGCCCCTGGTAGTCTTCCTTAATACTGTAAGCGTCCAATACCAGTTTCACTGCGGCTTTGGCCGATTGGCCGCCAGGATACTGGCTGATAAAGCGGGAGAACTGTTCGATGGCTTCATCAAACTTACCTTCATCATAGCGAATCCAGGCAATGTTAAATAAAACATTAGACACGTCTTTGGCGTTAGGAAATTGAGCCACATAAGCTTCACCGGTTTGTGCCAACCCAGACTGAGCCTGAACGGTTTGGTAATAGTTCAACGTCTGCCTGTCTTTTAGAGCTTCATAAAATGACAGAGTGGCACTGTAAAGAAACTTCTTTTTATCACCACCACTACTTGTCTCCCCTGCCAATGACTCATAAACCTTACCCGCTTCAGGGAAGCGTTTGGCATTAAACAGGGATTCAGCGTAATTGGTCTTCATTTTATGGTGATAGATGTTATCGTCAAAAAAACCTAAATAAATATCATAAGCATCAGCACTTAATGAAAAGTCTTCCACCGAGGATGTTTTTTTAGCGCTAGCATGCAAGCGAGTGGTTATGTCCCGTGCGAATATTTCATAGTCTTCCATGGCTTTATTTTTTACATCTTGTTTTACATGTATGGAGTATTTAATGCCAGTTAATGCTTTAACAATAACCGTTACATCCTCATAGGCATGCTGGTATGACTTCAACTCCTTAACCGTATGGTAAATATTGTCTACATATTCCAATAACTTATTAGGCTGGTTATTAAGCTTGGCCAACTTTCGATAGATCAACCCAGCATGGGACCATTTCTTTTTAACAATGTACCGGTAGGCCAGTTTCTCCAACACTAAAATATAACTTTGTCTTGACCAGGAAAATTTTTCAAAGTAATCAAGCGCTTGTTGAGGAGTGGCTTCTTTATAGTGATTTGAGTAAATAAAGGCCATGTCATTAAAGGCTTCACTGCGAATATCCACCCGACCATAAGTATCAATATCCACTTCTTCCCCTACATTGGGCCCTTTAACAGAGCGCTCTAACAGCGCCAACGCTTGTTTATACTCTTTATTGGAAATATGCACCCAGGCCAATTTGTACTGCGCAATACCAATGGCTGCACTGTGTGGGTATTTGAGCACCGCTTTCAAATGCTTTTTGGCCGCAGATAGCCGCTTAATATCGGTGTAATAATCAGACAATAACAAATGGCTTTCTGGTACAAGGTCACTTTTAGGGTACTTTTTAATAAGCGTGAGGTATTGGCCACGCATCTCCTTTAAACGGGCCAACTCACGATATTCATGGGCCAAATAGAAATGGACCTTATCCATATCCTCAAACCTTGGATACTGATTAATAATCCGCTGATAGGTTTCAATGGCCAGAATTTTAAGTGCACTAGACTCAAGAGACTCCATGGCAGATTTTATACTGGCACCAGACTGGGTACGCCGCAAAAAATAGACTATACGGGATTTTTCAATGTATAACTCCGCCAACCTTAGATACAGCTCTGGCAGGTAGTTTTTCCCTTGGCTTTTTTGAATAAGCGTTTTGGTATTGTTGATGGCATGATCCATCTGGGATTTTTCTTTGGAGAACTTATCAATTAGGCGCTTTTGTTCATCACTTTGATCTGCTTTTTCAAAACCATAGCGATCGACCTGAACAGCCTTCTGTGAAGCATCTTCTGCGCTGGCCAAGGGCAGCATAACGGGGGTATTAAATAGCATCAGTAAGGCTATGGCTCGAATATACATCATTTGAAAAATAGCTCCCATTGGGAAAATTCTTGGCACTTATTGGGTAATGAAACCTTGTAATGCCCTAACTCATCATTCCAGTATTCTTTCTGGAAGGCATATTTAACAACTTCTGGTTGTTTCCCTGTTGTGGTATCAGTGGTGTCCTTAGTGTTTTGATAGGATAACTTTGCTTGAGATTGATACATATCCACACCAATTTCATAACGCATTAAATTGGAGGCCTCTTCAAATTCAAGTAAGGCATTGGCCCGTACTTCATATTCTTCATCAATCAATTCAGACAAAACAAAGCTGGTTTTTGCAATCTTTAACGTATAGACCTTCTGCAAGTGCAGTTTTAGGTCTTTATAATTTATATCATCCAATTCCTGTTTTTCTAACTCAAGAGCTTGTATAAAGTTCCATTGAAACATGATGTCTGGTTTGGCCAATATTACATAAAGAAGCTCTTCGCTCTCAATATCTGCGGCATGTTTTCGATCATAAATGGCCTGCAATGACCCTTCATATCGTTGAACAAATTCGTCAGAAATAGACAGAGCACTCTCAAAATGACATACATCTTTATAGATAAGGCTCTTAAGAATAAAATACTCGGGTGTAAAAAATTGTTTAAAACTGGGGGCTTCAAATGCATAAAGATAACCCATGGCACGTTCGTAATTTTTTTTCTGATAGGCAATCCAGGATTGCTCAAGTAAAAATGATGCTTGTTCTATGACCGGGGTTTTAATCTGCTTATACATGGCAGATGCCAGAGACCACTCTTCAAGTTGATAATATATTCTAGCTAATATCCAGCGAGTATCATCAGCCAGTTTTTCATCAAGATTATCAAGCAATAAAAGTGCCTTTAACTCTTTAACGGCGCTGCTCTCATTGCCATTATGTAATTTATCTAATGCCAAATAGTGCAATACCCTACGATGATAGTAACTACCCTTGGGTATTTTTGAAAAGTGATCGTTAGCCCATGTCATATGATGGCTTTTCCAATCTTGCATTCCCTGATAAAAGTGCACAAAACCGCTAATTTCATCATTAATGAAGCCATAGTCTTTGTCGTTTACCACCTGCAGTATAATTTGATCAAAATCAAAAGGCTGACGACGGCTTACCTGTTCAAACATTTCAAGAATATAGGAGACTATGCGCGTATTAGGTTTGCGGGCTGCCAAATTTGATAAACGATCCATGGCGCCATGAGTCAACCCCAGTTTATCCAGGCTAATCCCCATGAAGAACTCAGCCCACTCAAAGTTTTTTTCATCCTCGTCGGTTAGCTCTATAAACCTTAAAAAGTGGTCACTGGCCTCTTGCCACTGGTCCTCCTTAAAGAGTGCATAACCCCTACTGAATACATCCAGGGCATTAACCTGGGAATTTTCAATCACGTGAGATGTGGCAGATTCTTGAACAACAGGCTCTAATAATGGCTCTTCATCTGCATTAACAATCATAGAACAGACAAGGGGTATGCATAATAACGCTGACTTACTGAATTTAATCATCATTCAAATACTCATAGACACCAGAGGTTTTATCACGAACCACCGAATCATAATTTGAAAGATTAAATCGATAACTAATGCCCACACCCAGATACACATTGGTTTCTGTCTCTAATTCTTTGAAGTTGGTATAGCTTTTAAGGTCAAATGTTAAAGCAAAGCTTTTGCTAACAAAAAAGCGACGGCCCGCACCCAGTGTCACAGAAAGGGCAGTTTCCTCAGTGCTTTCTTCAAAGGAATAGTCACGCTGATACTTTGATAAGCCAACCCCCAAGGAATAGTAGGACTCGTGATTGATAATACCGCGATTAAAGATGGCGTCTTTGCCATAGGTGGGTTTAATAACCAATGTAGAATGGGCCATGTAGGCTAGGTGATCAAAGGTTTCAGGGGTGACTTGAAACTCTTCTTCAAGCTGGGACTTTAACTGCTTTTCTTCATTAAAATAGTATTGCCCTCTAATTACTTCCCAGGCAAGGTGCTGGCTAAAGTGATAGGTATAAGCGACACCCAATGCATAGCTTTCATAATAATCATCATCGGGAACGTATCCTGAGTTTAGGTTTATTTCATGCTTGGCATCAAATATCCTCTGTTGGATCACGCTTACTTGCTCGCCATCAAACACGGTTTGAGACACAGCATAATGGCAATTAAAAGCGGATAATAAAGTTAAAACCGCAAATTTACTTAACAAATTCATAATATAAACCCCAACTATTGCTATTAAAAACCTACGGTGTCAAAGATAAATGGGTATGACACCACTACTGAAGATCCACCGCTAGGTTGAGGGAAAGGCCAGCTATTAATGGCCGATTTAATACAAGAGTGAATGCCATCGGACTTCACACTGGATGACTTAATATTCACACCACCCACCTTGCCGCTGTTCTTCACTTTCCATTCAAAAACAATCTTGCCACCAAGTGACGGACTGCTCATGAGTGCGGTTTCGTAACAGTAAGTAATGTCGTCCATGTGGGCGTCGATGACAGATTTAACCTGCTCTCGTGTAAGGCCACCTTTAATTTTCACATTTCTGGACATATTGGCCGACACCATGGCCGATACTGCTTGTTTACCGGTACCGCCACGACTTAGAGCCGCCACCGAGCCTTTTCCACCTACGCCGCCACTTCGCAATGCATTTGCAGCACCTGAACTCGTGATGAGCTCTCCCGAGGGCAGGCTCATGCGTGAGCCCTTCAAGTTTGCTTTAAGCCCAGACACCTTAAGAGGCGCCGAACGATTACTACTGGCTACCGCATCAAGTGAGGTGATTTTGGCCATAGATGATTTAGCCGGCTTGTTACTAGAGCCCAGCATGGATAATAATCCACTATTTTTTACTTGGCGCTTTTTAATATTACCCTGGTCACCGGCTCCCGCTTTTTGTTTGGCTAGTGGCTTTTTCACCGGTTTTTTAGCCGTTTTAGTCACCGCCTTTTTCTTGGCTTTTACCTTTTTAGGGGCTTTGACCTTTTGTTTGGCCTTTGGTTTTGCCACTGCCTTGGGTTTAGGTTTAGGCTTAGGTTTTATTACTTCTTTAGGTTTAGGCTTAGGGGTTTGTACCTTTTTCTCAATGAGTTTCTCTTTAGGCAGTTCCATTTTGACAAATATCGGATCCTTAGGTTTTTTGTCCTCGCCACTAAAGGCGAGAATCAGGGCCAGAAGCAGCATCATGAATAGGTGAAAACCGGTGGAGGTTGCCAAACTTCTAAAAGCGGTTTTAAAGTCTGTATTAGTTACTTCAACACTGGGTGACTGAATAGCCAAGTTTGTGCGTAAAACAAAGGTATCTGGCCCAGATCTAAGGCACACATCGCTGTTATTAGGGATCGGTTGGGCGCCCTTGCTTTGTTCATCGGTGAGTCTCACCACCTTTAATTTGGCGGTGTCACGCTGGCGTACCTCCCCGTTAAAGTGTTCATCGATATAATAAAAGACACACTCGCCCTTACGAGTATTCTTAGCCAAAGTGCATTTTTTTCCAGATAAAATAATCGAAAAGCTTTCGCCTTTTTGAAGGTAATTGACATCTTTAACCTGCCCATCACTTAGATGTAATACTTCGATGGCCATTTTGTCGTGGCTGGTGGGCCATTGTTTTTGAGCGTGAGATTTATAATGATCCTTTAGTTCAAATAGACTTTCATTACCTACCTCAACTTCGTCATCTTCATCATCGGACTCATATTCAAATTTTGCTCGCTCATGCCTTTCTGCTAGGCTTGGCGCATTACTACTGGAAAATAGATCTTGAGCAGGGCCAGAACTAAGGTTATCCCGCGTTTTAGTTTGCGAAGCTGTGTCAGCTGAAGGCTTAAACGCTGCCTTAAGTTTGGAGGTAGATATGGAATGAGCCTTAGTCTTATCCGTTGTATTGCCAACGGACAAGGCTGAACGACTAGCATCTTTTTTAGTGCCTAAGGAGAAATCTATTTGAGAAACCTTTGGCTCTAACGACAGCGAATCCAGTTCTCTGGTCAAGGGTTTCGCCAAGGTTTTTTTATTATTCCCCCCATTAACCACATCTTCGACCAGTACACTTTCTGGTTGCCTGCCAGAAAATAGCGACGGGGAAGCATTAATTCTCTGTTTTGACGTTTTCTCAGGTAATTTGGCCGGCGAATTGACAGAAGGGTCATCAAAAATAATAGATGACTGTGCTTTGATCGTCACACCGCTAATGATTTTATCCTGTTGATTCACTCTATTGTGCAATAGATAAACTAATTTGGCCTGGCCTTTGTCAGACATATTGCTGGCATTAAGCTCAACCGTTAACAGATGAATTAGCTGGTCAAAATCGGTACTAAGGAAGTTATCTTGAGGTAAGGATATGCGCTCTATTTTCTTTACATTTTCATTGTATCGAAATGACAGAAAATCAATGAGCTTTGCTTTTTTGTCACCAGCAAGCGTATTGATATTTACCACTTTTCCATTAACTGTAATGGACCATGATTCGGCTGGCTGTTCACCGTTTAACTCGTCTCCTAAGGGAGTTATGTTAACTGCATCATTGGGTAGCATAATTTAAACCGTTCTAGTGCCATCTTTGAGCACTAGGCTCTGTATTATTTACAAGCGCCTATATAAGGGCTTATTTATTAACTAGCTGAAACTCAGGGTATTGCTGAAAAATCTCTTTTCTGTAATCCTTGCGTTTTTTCAGCATACTTCGTATTTCATTCTTTTTTCTATTCATTAAGTAAACTGCACCGGACTTATTGGATTGCCCTCGAACTTGCGAGCCGCTAAAGTCAATTCGGTTACTCGCCTTTTTTTCGACATCCGATGCATATGAATTAAAATTGCTCAACATTAACAAACAGGCAATGACCATAATCTTCATCAAGACTTCTCCAATACCGCCAACTGGAAATTCGGGTACCCAGCCAATGCAGCGACTTTCATAATATTACTCATGGTTTTATAAGGAAGATTCCGATCACAAAAAAACAACACATGAAAGTCATCCTTAGATTCACCATTAGTTTTAGAGGAATCCTCTTTGGTTTCGGCTGTCTGTTTGTCATGAAAAGACTTTAACTTTAAATACAGGTATGAACTCTTGGGTTTATTCATATCCAATTCTAAAACTCGTCCATTCTTTAAGCTCGCAACCTGCTCCTCTTCTACTTTTATGGATGAGTCGCTCAAAAACAGCTTAACTGAATTGCTGTAATCAAATGTGGCACTGGACTCGGGTAGATCCATATTCTTATCCACATTAAACTCCACCGGCTTCGATCCGTACGAAGACAAGAGAAAAAACAGAATAATCGTAAACATATCCATCATGGAGGTTATGTTAATGGTGGGTTCGTCTGCTTTAGGGCGATTTGCCAGTGCATTACCTAGTGCCATGATAACCTCCTATTTCACCTGACCAGAGATAACCACGTTTGGGAACAACGTTTGGCCTTCAAAGGCACGGGCCACATCCATGGTCTTTACTATCCTGTCATAGATAACCCGTTCACCTGGCATTAAAATAAGCGTATCGCTTTTGGGATAAAGGTCCTTAATCCTTAACAACGCCGTGGCCAACTGCGCATATTGATACTGGCCATTAGTATTTTTAAGCGTAGTGTCCATTTCTTTCAGTTTGTTCTCGGGTAGCTCATCCGATGTGGCTTCCAATATTAATTGGTAGTTTTGTAATTTAACGGTGGCGGTAATTTTTACCTCTGATTTCTTTTCTACAACAGCAGGCTCTGATGTTTGGGCCATTACCGGAACAGAGGTATTAATACCATTAAGAAATAGGGTGGTGGATGATGCCAGCAGAAAAGGAATCAACACCAAAAACATATTCATAATGGGGACCATGTCGATCTCACATTCCAATTCTGCTGACCGCCTGCGTTGTCCTAAAGCTGCCATGATTATTTCTCGCGTTTAAGGTCAGTTAAGATATTGAACAATGACAAGGCTTTTTCATCCATTTTCTCAATGATCTTGTCACTGCGGTTATTGAGTACATAAAACCCCACCAAGCTTGGGATGGACACAATCAATCCAAAAGCAGTGGTAAACATGGCAACCGATATGCCTGCGGCTAATATGGTTTGTTTCTCGGCGGCAGACGCATCCGCGACACCTGCAAAGGCTGAAATCAGGCCCACAATGGTGCCAAGCAAACCTAATAAGGTTGCTACGTTTGCAAACATGCTCAAATAATTTATTCGTACTTTAAGTAAAGGCATTTCCCTAAGAATGCCTTCTTGCATGGCTTGTTCAATATCTTTGTCTCGCTTACCTGATTTTAGTAATCCACTTTTAAGCACACGCCCCATGGGGTGCTGCTGTATGGTGTTCACTTCTTGCAAAGCAGCGCGATAGTTTGCGCGCTCTAATAACTTGGCAATACGA